>Ga0116191_1000874_pt1 | contig 25607 bp, 21 predicted proteins | sample AD_UKC111_MetaG_FD_89897 | JGI IMG/M metagenome (GOLD analysis project Ga0116191, IMG submission 89897) | Active sludge microbial communities of municipal wastewater-treating anaerobic digesters from Hong Kong - AD_UKC111_MetaG | ecosystem: Engineered > Bioreactor > Anaerobic > Digestate... | reverse complement strand
AATAATTTTTAAATTTCCATCATTTTTTATTTACAGATTCAGCAGTGTAGCGTCAATTTATAAATTCAAGAGTAGATTCAACCGGAAGGTCAAAAAACGAGTTACACCATCTCCGTACCAAGGCTGCACCATCCTCGCTCCAAGTCCGCTCCAAGATTTTGTATTTTTCGCTCCAAAAACGCAGGTTGATTTTGCCTTGAATCAACGGAATCCGATGTTTTTTTCCTTGCCTTGATGCAAGCATGAAGCAAGCGAGATACCTATTTAATGGCTACTTTTGTTTTAATTAAAGAATAATAATGAAAAAGAAAGGAGTAATCGGAGCAATTACTAAAAAAACTTTTTTATTGTCTATTTCACAAAATACCGTATCTTTGTGGGTGTTGAGGCGGCTTCTATCATGCGTCCTTAGCATTTACATTCAAGGTAAGACATTTATTCATTAAGCCTATAAAATAATGGTATATTCGATGACCGGATACGGCAAGTCGACAGCCGAAATCCCAAACAAAAAAATAACCGTCGAAATTCGCTCGCTCAACAGCAAACAATTCGACCTGTCTGTGCGCCTTCCGATAGCATATAAAGACAGAGAGATTGCTTTGCGCAACGATTTATCTCGTCGACTCGAACGTGGAAAAATTGATCTTACCATTACGGTGGAACTATTGACGAAAGATGTTTCTTCAAAAATCGATCATCATGTGGTGGCTCAATATTACGAAGAAATAAAAGATATTGCCGACGAACTGCAGATTGAAGAACCCAAGGAATGGTTTACCGTGTTGTTTCGTTTACCCGACGTGATGAAGCAAGACGTTGAAGAGATCAGCGAGGAGGAATGGGCAGCTATTGAGGCGGCTGTGGAAGAAGCGGTGAACGAAGTCATTGCTTTCCGTCAACAGGAAGGGGAGATGCTGGGCAATGTGTTGCGTGAAAAAATTGAAAATATTCGCAGTTTGCTGGGTATGATAGATCCTTATGAAGCCGAACGTATCGAAAAGGTAAAGCTTCGCCTTTATGAAGGGTTGAAAAGTCTGGAAGGCATTGAGTACGATAAAAACCGTTTCGAACAGGAGTTGATCTATTACATCGAGAAACTCGATATCAGCGAAGAAAAAGAGCGACTTGCCAACCATTTGAACTATTTCATCGAAACGCTCGATAAGGAGCAATCGCAAGGCAGAAAGTTGGGATTTATCGCTCAGGAGATCGGTCGCGAAATCAATACGATGGGTTCAAAATCCAATCACAGTGAAATGCAACGCCTTGTGGTGCAAATGAAAGACGAATTGGAACAAATAAAGGAACAGGTACTCAACGTGCTGTAAAAAATACGAAACTATGGGGAAACTAATTATTGTGTCGGCTCCGTCCGGAACCGGAAAATCAACATTGGTACGCTATCTGCTTTCAAAAAAAGACCTGAATCTGGAATTTTCTATTTCGGCTACCAGTCGGCCTCCGCGTGACGGGGAACAAAACGGCGTGGATTATTATTTTCTTACACCCGAGGAATTTAAGCAGCGTATAGCTAACGGCGAATTTCTGGAGTATGAAGAAGTTTACGAGAATACCTTTTACGGTACGTTGAAAAGTGAGGTCGATCGGCTGCTTACCGAGGGTAAAAATGTGATTTTTGATGTGGATGTGAAGGGTGGCTTGAACATAAAAAAAATCTATGGCGATCGGGCGTTGAGCGTTTTTGTGATGCCTCCTTCAATAGATGAGTTGCGCAACCGTCTCGAAAAACGCGGCACAGAGACACCGGAAGCCATCGAAAAGCGTTTGGCCAAAGCCAAATATGAAATGAGTTTTGCTCCGCGGTTTGATGTGGTGATACTCAACGATGATTTCGATCGGGCGAAAGATGAAGCCTATGAGATCGTGAAAAAATTCCTTGAGAAGTAACGGATGACGATGCACAAAAGGTTGTTGGTATTTTTTTCGGCTATCTTGCTCCCGATAGTGCTTTTTGCGGCAAAACCGGCGAAAGATACGCGGGTATATGCCGTGAAAGACGGGCAGGAGCTGAAAATGGATATTTATACCCTTCCTTCTGAAACGAAGATGGAACAACCCTGTCTCATGTTTGTTTTTGGAGGTGGGTTTAAGGAGGGATCGCGTGACGCCGCCGAGTATACCGATTATTTTACGTATTTTGCAGAAAGGGGGTTTGTTGTGGTTTCCATCGACTACCGATTGGGAATGAAGGATGCTCCGGCGCCTGGGATCTTCAATACCCAACCGCTGCGCAATGCCATCGCTATGGCTGTGTCCGACTTGTATAGCGCAACCGATTATGTGTTGCGAAATGCACAGGAGTTGAATATCGATTCTACCCGCATCATCATTAGTGGTTCGAGCGCCGGTGCCATCACGGTGTTGCAGGCCGATTATGAAGAACGCGACTATAAACCTTCGGCTGATGTGTTGCCCGAAAAATTTCATTATGCCGGCGTCATTTCGTTTGCCGGCGGAATCTTCAGCACCGAAGGTGTTCCTTCATATACCCGGGCTCCTGCACCAACGCTTTTCTTTCACGGAAGTGCCGATAAATTGGTACCTTACGATAAAACGCGTTTTTTTCGTCTCGGTATGTTCGGTTCTTTTTCGTTGGCAGCGCGTTTCAGAGAAAAAGGCTATCCCTACCTGTTTTACAGTATGGAAGGGATGGGACACGAAGTGGCCGGTTATCCGATGAAGGAATTTTTGCCTGAAATCGAACAATTTATCGTCGATTTTGTGTTCGATCGCAAGCAGTGGTTGGTCGATGTCCGTTTTAAAGATAAGTTGCGACGTTCGGAAAAAACGGTTACTCCTAAAAACTACTACAATTAATGTGTTGGCTATTTCGGCACCGCATTATTTTCTTTAGGCATTTTAAAGCTCATTACACCTTTAAGCTCTTTAAGTATTAAAACCCATTACGTATTTTAAAGCTCTCAGTATACATTTTAAAACGAATCTGTTGTGAAACGGTTTTTGGATAAATATCTTCTTCTTATTGCTATGGTTATCGGGATAGGGTTCTACCGGCCTTTGTCCGTTTTGTCGCCACTCACACCGTTCTTGCTCTCGACAATGTTGTTCATTACTTATACGCGAGTGTCGTGGCATGATATTCGGCTGACCAAATTTCATTACATTTTGTTGGGCATTCAATATGTCGGCAGTGCTGCCGTGTATCTGTTGCTTCGTCCGTTGAACGAAATACTGGCACAGTCGGCCATGATTTGCGTATTGGCTCCCACTGCCACATCGGCTCCTGTGGTTGCCGGCTTATTGGGTGGAAGTATCTCTGCCGTAGCTGCTTATTCCATGATCAGCAATTTGTTGGTGGCATTTATTGCCCCCTTGTTTTTGTCGGTAGTGGGTCATACCGGTAGTGAAGTATCGTTTGCGGTCTCTTTCTGGTATATTTTTAAAAAAGTAATGCCGGTGCTTATTTTGCCATTCGTCTGTGCGTTGCTTCTTCGGAAGGTGTCCCACAAGGCATATAAAAAAGTGCAGTCGGCACAAATCGTTTCGTTTTATTTGTGGGCTATAGCCATTACCATTGTCATAGCCGGCGTTACACGGTTTGTAGTGGAACAGAACACCGGAAGCTATACCCTGGAGATTTTTATTGCGCTTGCTTCGTTGATTATCTGCCTCTTGCAATTTGTTGCGGGAAGGAAAATCGGCGCTGCTTTCGGACGAGCCGTTGCCGGAGGACAAAGTCTGGGGCAGAAAAATACCATTCTGGCCATATGGCTTACCCAGACTTATCTCCATCCGTTGGCTTCGTTGGGACCGGGCTTGTATGTGTTGTGGCAGAATCTGGTAAATTCATACCAGATCTGGCTTAAAAAACATCAAGAGGAAAAAGCAGCCACATCGTCGTCTTAGTAGGTTTCCCTGATGTGCTTAAGCGTGATTGGCGTTCTTTCCGAAGCTTTCAGTTGAGGTGAGGTAATGACAACGGTCTTTTTTTCTCCCGGCAGGAGGTCGAAAAAGTTGTCGGTGAATTTGGCCCCTTGAACGGGTATTTCCACAAACACATCCTTTGCCAGATAGTTGCTCCACAGCGTGACCGTGTATTTACCGTCGGCATATGCAACCTTTTGTTTGATGGTGGGTTCGGGGAGATTCAGTTTGTTTGGCCAGTAGAAATAATTATTTTTCTCGGAAATCACTTTGCCGTTTTTATCGCTCAACCAAGCATGAATCACGCAGTTGTGTTTTTGCTCTTCCGTTACCAGGTCGGAAACAGCATAGCTTTTCACCTTACTCGATGTGTTGGGCTTTGCCGATACCGTTTCGTTGAACGTTTTCAGTTTTTTGCCTGTAAAATCGATAACCTGCACATGAAGCTGCAGCGGGTTTACTTCTTCGAGTTTATCCGACATGACGAAATAACTTAATTGGTTGTCTTTTATTTCTGAACCCAATGCAATGGGAGCAAAAACATCGCGAACTTTGTAGTGTTGTGCCTTCCAGTTGTTGTAGTAATCGATACTCGACCACGAAACCACAGGCCAATCGTCGTTCAATTGCCAGTAAAGCGTCCCCATGCAATAGGGTTGATTGCGCCGATGAGCCTCTATCCCTTCCCTCATGCCGTTTCCTTGCATGACGAGGCCCACGTAAACGAAATCCTCGAAATTTTTCGGGGCATGATAGTACATGTCCATATAGGTCTTGATGACCTCGTTGCCGATGCCGCTTTTTTGGTGGATTTTCATTACCTCGGAATTGATGTCCAAATCGTTTTCGGAAGCAAAAGTTCGGATGGTTTTCATTTCGGGAAATGCTTGGAACCCGAATTCGCTCATGAAGCGCGGTATGCGTTCGTTCAATATTTCAAAAGGTTCGCGTCCGTGCCACAAACCCCAGTAGTGGGCGTCGCCGTATTTCAGGGTTTCGGGATTCCCCCAGTTTGAGGTGTCGGGCGAGCTTTGAATATATCCGCGTGTGCCGTCGTATTGGCTTACCAAACGAGGGATCATCTTGCGGAACGTTTTGTTGTATCCTTTGCGCCAGCTTTTCATGATCTCCGGAGGATATTTTTTATCCCATCCCCAATGATCGAGCCCTTCGTCAACTTCGTTGTTCCCGCACCAGAGCGCCAGTGAGGCATGATTGCGCAGTCGCTTGATGTTGTAGATCGCTTCATCTTTTACGTTTGCCAGAAAAGCATCGTCCGAGGGATAAGGGGTGCAGCCGAAAATAAAATCCTGCCAGATTAAGATGCCCTTTTCGTCGGCCAGGCGGTAGAAATAGTCGTTTTCGTAGATTCCGCCACCCCATACGCGCAGAAAGTTCATGTTGGCGGTGGTAACATTTTCGAAAAGGCGATCGTAAAAAGCGCTGTCTTGCTGCGAAATCATGATTTCCCCCGGAATGTAATTTGCTCCTTTGGCAAACAGGGGAATATCGTTTACTTCGAAATAAAATTTCTTACCGTATTCGTCGGGTTCGTAAACCAGTCGTATTTTGCGCAAACCGATTTGTTCCGTTTTTTCGGCGATGGTTTGATCGTTATGAATAATTTTTGCCGTAAAATTATAGAGGTGTTGTTGTCCCCATCCGGCTGGCATCCACCGTTCGGGATTTACAATCTCCAGCGGTATGCTGATGTGGTTTTTCCCCGGCACGAGGTCAATATCTCTGCTGATGGTTTTTTTCTCCCGGTCTTTCAGTCCGTATTCAATCACTACCCGTGCTTTGAGGGGTTCTTTTGTTACCGAAAAAACCTCAATCTGATTGTCTATGTCTGCCTTTTGTGCCGTGACAGAGGTTTGTTTCACGTAGTAGTCGTCAATCCTTGCTTTGTTGTAGAACAGGAGCGAAACCGGTTTCCAGATGCCCATCTGTACCAACCGCATACCCCAGTCCCACCCAAAATGGTAGGGAGCTTTGCGCGAGTAGACACTCATTTTTTTATCGCTGTGGTCGTTGTCGGCAGGGTATTCGTATCCGTTAGTCAAACGGGCAGGTTCCATATGGGTGATGGGAGAGTAAAACCGGATGTAAAGTTGATTTTCTCCTTTTCGCAAGATGTTCTTCACGGGCACTTGGTATCCGATAAACATGTTTTGAGCATGCAGTATTTTTGCACCGTTGAGAAAAATATCGGCATGAGTATCCAACCCTTCAAAAAAGAGCACGGCATCGTCGTGTTTCAATTGGTCTTCGGTAATCGTGAACGTTTTCTTGAAATCCCAGTCTTCGCTTTCCGGCCATTGCACTTGGGTTTCGTTGGTTCCGTAATAAGGATCGGGGAGCACGTTGTGGCGAATCAAATCTCGTTGAACCGATCCCGGTATTTCAGCCTTGCGCCATTCGTCCTTGCCGGTTTGCGTGAATTGCCACCCTGTGTTAAGTTCTATTACAACAGGTTGTTGAGCAAACGTTAAAGTCGATAAAAGCAGACTAAAAAGAAGAGCAATTTTTCTCATAAGACATTTTTTTGTGAATTTATCCTGTTAACTTTCACAAAGGTGCAAAAAATTTTTGTAATTCGGCTTGGTGGCGTTTACTTTTCTGATTGGTTTTTCCGAAATCGGCTTGGCTGATGCCTCTGTTGTTTGATCGATTTTTTTGTGTGGCAGTGTGTAAATTGAAAATTATCATGTAAATTTGTAATGAATAAAATTGATTTTAATCTTATTTAGAAAAACGTAATAAAAAAATAATGAGTAAGAAAACATCCTCCTCCGAATCAAAACCAAGACTGAGTAAGAAGGCATTGGCACAAGCTGCTGTCGATTTTTTAAGTCAGAACAGGGGGAAAGAATATAATTATAAACAAATTGCTGCCGCCATCCATGTGGATGAAGAAGGACGCCGCTTGTTGATAAAAGTTCTCGATAATTTACGTGACGAAGACCAGGTTTTGGAGACGTCACGAGGGAAATACCGAATCAATGATCGAGGGTTGATACTCGAAGGTCGCTTTGAACGTCGCAGCAACGGTAAAAATTTCTTCGTGCCGGATGACGACGGCAATATCGTTTTCGTCAGCGAACGCAATTCCAAACATGCCATGAATGGCGATCGGGTGCGGGTTCAATTGTTGGCAAAGCGCAAACATGCCGACACCGAAGGAGTGGTTGTCGATATTTTGAAGCGTTCCGATACCCGTTACATTGGAACACTCGAAGTGAAAAAGCATTATGCTTTTTTGGTTATGGACAGTAAGATATTGGCCAACGATATTTTCATTCCTTTTGAATTTCTCGGCGAAGGTAAAGATGGCGACAAGGTGGTAGTGGAAATTGTGGAATGGCCCGAACGTGCCAACAATCCCATCGGAAAAGTGGTCGATATTTTGGGTAAACCCGGCGAAAATACGGCAGAAATGCACGCCATTTTGGCTCAATATAATTTGCCTTACACGTATCCGCATGAGGTGGAGATATTTGCCGAATCTCTTCCCGACGCAATACCGGAAGAGGAGTATGCCAAACGTGAAGATTTTCGCGATGCAGTGACCATAACCATTGATCCGGCCGATGCGAAGGATTTTGATGATGCGCTCTCGTTGCGTAAGCTTTCCGAAAATCGGTGGGAGGTGGGTGTGCATATTGCCGATGTGACGTATTATGTGAAACCGGGTGACCTTATTGATTATGAAGCCGAACAACGGGCAACTTCCATCTATCTGGTTGACCGTACGGTTCCGATGCTTCCGGAGAGGTTAAGCAACTACATCTGTTCGCTTCGTCCGAATGAAGAGAAGCTTTGTCATTCGGTGATTTTTGAAATGAACGATAAGGCCGAAGTATTGAAATATCGCATTGTGCATACGATTATTAAGTCCGACAGCCGCATGACGTATGAGGATGCTCAAACGATAATAGAAACGGGCAAGGGCGACTTCAGTTCCGAAATTCTTGTGCTGAACAACCTGGCCAAGCAGCTTCGCGAACGGCGTTTTGCCAACGGTGCCATCAATTTTGAACGCTATGAAGTGAAATTCAATCTCGACGAAAACGGCAAACCGCTGGGGGTATATTTCAAAGAATCGAAGGAGGCCAATCATCTGATTGAGGAATTTATGTTGCTGGCCAACCGTACCGTTGCCGAACATATCGGGAAAGTGCCTAAAGGGAAAAAAGCAAAAACGTTTGTTTATCGTGTGCATGAGGTTCCCGATATCGATAAGCTGGAAGATTTCAATGCATTTATTCTGCGTTTCGGTCATAAGATAAAAACTTCCGGAACCAAAACAGAAATAGCCAAAAGCATCAACTCGCTGCTCGATAGAGTGCAGGGACGCCCCGAAGAAGATTTGGTGGAAACCCTTGCCATACGCAGCATGTCAAAAGCCATTTATTCTACCAAAAATGTTGGGCATTATGGTTTGGCGTTCGATTATTATACCCATTTTACTTCGCCCATACGGCGTTACCCCGATATGATGGTGCATCGCCTGCTCGATAGGTATAGCGAAGGGGCTCCCAGTGTTGATGAGGAACAAACGGAGGAAAAATGCAAGTATTGTTCGAAAATGGAGCAAGTGGCCGAAAATGCCGAGCGCGATTCGATAAAATACAAGCAAGTGGAATTTATGTCGGATAAGGTCGGAAAAGTGTATGATGGGGTGATATCCGGCGTAACGGAGTGGGGGCTTTATGTGGAAATTAACGAGAATAAGTGCGAAGGGATGATTCCCATCCGCGAATTGGATGACGACTTTTACGAGTTGGATGAGAGAAATTATCGGTTGATCGGGCGACGTACCAAACGCGAATACCGATTGGGGCAGCAGATTTCCATTAAAGTGGTTCGCGCCAATTTGGAACGCAAACAACTGGATTTTGCACTGGCATAGTGCGAAACAATTCCTTTTGTTAGCTTTTTTGCGAATAACAACATCCTGCTCTACATACCCGTTTCCATTGCGAATAACGGTTTCTCATGACACATACACAGCAGCTCTATTACAAATAATGGGCTCCCGGCGTGGCGGTTTCTTTGCGCGTGCTACAAATGGCAGGTGTTTTGGCAATCAAGCGGCAAGCAATGTTCATGTATTTTCCAAAGGTGGCGATTTCTCCTTTGAAGAGGGATGCAAACGCTTTTTTGACGGCAGCAAGAACACTGTAAGCAAAGGCTTTGAAATACGAATAGTAGGGGTTGACGGCTTCGGTTAAAAAATAGATGTACTCCGAGTAAAAATAGGCGTTGGGCGAAACCTTTTTTTGTTGTCGGTGGTGGTAACCGATGGCCGATTTTACAAAACCCACGCGGTAGCCGTTTTTGCGTACCCGTTGGGCATAATTGCGGTCTTCGCCGTAATGGGGAAAAATAGGGGCAAAACCGCCGATTTCTTTTATTACCGATGTGGGAATAAGCCACATGGCTGCATTGATAAAGGGACATTCCGTTATTTCGTGAGACAACTGTTCGATTTCTTCCTTGCTTGTTAATCGGGTGTATTCGGCAAAACCGAAATCGAGTTCATCCCCCTTACCGTTAAGATGAACCGGCGAAAGGATGCCGTAGTTTGTGTTGCGCGATGCCGCAAGAATCAACGTTTCCAGTGCTCGGGGATGTAGCCGTGCATCCTGATTGAGAAGAAAAACATAGTCGAAACCGTTTTCCAATGCATATTTCATTCCTTGGTTGTTTGCTTTTCCGAAGCCGAGATTTCGGCTGTTTTTCATTAGCACCACGTCGGGATATTGGGAGCGGATGATCTCGCAGGTGCGGTCTTGCGAAGCATTGTCGATCACTAGGGTTGTAGCGGGTAGGGTAGAGGCTATTACCGACGGCAGACAAAGTGGTATCCACGGTTCAAAATTATAGGATACAATGATGACACAAACTTTTATTTTTTCTTCCATGCTTTAATTAAACATTTACGGAAATAGGGCGGCTGCAGGTTATCTATATCGTTTTGATAGATCATCAGACCGGAGGAGGGGCGATACGTGAAATCGTTTTCTTTCAACAATCGACAGAAGCTTTCAAAATCCTCTGCATGATGATATGTGCATAAAGCGATTTTTAGCGGCGGTTGTTTCAGTATGCTTTTCATTCCGTTGAGTACCCTTGTTTCTGCGCCTTCAACATCAATTTTGTAAAACGTGGGTTTGTCTTTTTTTCCATGAAAATAATCGTCCGGTCGTATTTCCGTATCGGTAGTTTTGTCAGACACAAATTGGGGGATGAGGATTGTTTTTTCTTTCCATGGCGCGAAAGTTGCTTGCAGTGCTTCAACCCAACAGCGATCTTGTTCGAAAAGATACACTTTTTTCACTTCCTCTATATTAAGCAAAGAAAAAAAGCCTTCTGCGCAACCAATATCAGCCAAAATATCATCCTTTTCAACATTAAAATTTTTATCGGTATAACAGTGAGGGGAGTTTGGGTCCTGTTCAATACGTAGGCCATTGAATACCAATTGGACGGTGTGTTTATTATACGAGCGTTTGAAATATAATCTTTTGTCATTGACCATTACATAAGGTAATCCGTTCGAGGGATCATGGTAAACCCTTACTTCTTCTGCACGATATTGTTCTTGAAAAGCACCGAAGAAACTTGTCAACGAATGACTTGAAAGGTAGTCGACCGCAAAATTTATTTCTTCGTTGGTGGTAGGATGATGGCGATAATACGTTAAAATGTTTTTTCTGAGTTTATTTAGCTTATGGGCATGAATCCGGCTTTTCCGAAAAGAACATATTTTGTAATCAATTTCTCGTATACGATTTTTCATTGTTATCTTTCTTTTTTTGATGAAAACCATTCGCTGATTTCTTTGGTCATTTCGAGTTTCAACAATCTGCACATCAGCCAGTAGCTTCCTCCCACAATTGTAACGCTGACCAACAGGTACAGAAAGTTATTGTGTATTGCCCGACTCGCTGCATAGCCGATAACAGTGCTCACAAGAGCTGTTGGTAGATAGGGAAGCACGTCTTTCAGAAAATCAACAAGGGAGTAACGAATGAGCTTTTGTGATAGGATAAGTGAAATGAGGAGTGTGATTGCCATATAGATTACCCAGCTTACGGCCAGTCCCATAATGCCTTGTCTGAAAAACAGAAAAATGAGCAACACCAGGATGATTCGTTTGGCGATTTCCACTCCCAGGAAAAAATCGGCTTTCTCGCGTGCGATAAACAGTTCGTTCAGGATGTACGAAAAAGGAGAAAGCATTCCGCCCAGACAGAGTACTTTGAAATAGGGCACTGCAGCATTCCATTTGTTCCCGAAAAGAAAGGCAAAGGCAGGTTCGGCTGCGAGAATCATATATAGACCGAGAGGAAAAGCTAAAAAAGCGAGCGATTTCATCATTTTGCTTACCACCCGTTTCAATCGCTCGATTTGCTGATTGATTTCAGAAAGGATGAGCATGGAGACGGAACGAAACGTATTGGAAAGGATACTGAAGGGGATATCCTGATATTTATTGGCTTGGGCATAATAGCCGACCTGATTCATGGAATGGGGATAGAAAAAGGCAATGATGGAGGGATAAATGTTATTAAACACAGCGCCGATTAATCCGCTAAGCAACAATTTGTTGCTTAATCCCAGGAACGAGCGCAGCACTTTTATGCTGAAACAGGCGATGGGGCGCCATTTGGAATAGATCCACAAGAAGACGGTACGAAAAAATCCGTAAACAACGTTTTGCGTCACGAGCGACCATACGCCGTATCCTTTGATTGCCATTGCAATGGCAATACTTGCTGCGATGAGCAAGGCGGCAATATTCACTTTTGTCAGGCCTTTAAAGTCGGCCTTTTTCATCAGCAGTGTTTGCTGAATGAGGCCGGGTGCCGTGAAAACGAACGAAAGAAACAGGACTTTCGATACCGGTTCGATGCGGGGTTCATGAAAAATATCGGCAAGAAAAGGCGAGGCAAAAAACAAGATGACATACAAGACGAGACTGAGGGCAATATTGAAATAAAAAACCGAACTGTATTCCCTTTCTGTGAGGTTTTTTCGGTTGAGCAACGCTCGGGCAAAACCACTGTCGATAAGCAGTCCGGAAAAGGCTATGAAAACGGTGAGAGCGCCAATCAAGCCGTATTCGGCAGGAGGAACAATGTTCATCAACACAATACTGCTCGCAAGATAAATGAGTTGTTGCCCGAATTTGTCGAGAAAACTCCAAAAAAGAGAGGAGACCGTTTTCGTTTTCAGTGTTGATTTTCCCATTAGGCCGTTTCAAGTCGTTTCAATCCGTTTTGTTTGCAAAAATACGTAACTTTTTTAATGTTATGGAATTTATCGCTATTTTTGAATTCGATTGAAAGATTTCATGTGTTTTTCAGAAGAAATAAAGGCGTATGCCTTATCGTTGGGTTTTGATACCTGTGGTATTTGCCCTGCCGGCGATACGGGAGAGGAGGAGCATTATATGCAATGGCTCTCGGAGAAATGCCATGCCGGCATGGATTATTTGGAACGCCATATCGAAAAACGACACAATCCGGTTTTGTTGGTCGAAGGTGCCCGATCCATTATTTCGGTGGCGTTGAATTATTACCCTCACCGGAAATTACCCTCCCACGTGCCGCAGTTTGCTTACTATGCCTATGGCAAGGATTATCACGATGTGATGAAAGACAAGCTGCAAGCGCTTTTTCGATTCATTTGCCTTCGTTTTCCGGAAGTGCGGGGTCGCTGTTTTGTGGATTCTGCGCCTGTGTTGGAGCGTTTTTGGGCTGCCAAAGCGGGTTTGGGTTTTATTGGGAAAAACACGTTGCTCATCATTCCGCAAAAAGGATCGTATTTCTTTTTGGGCGAGCTTATTATCGATAAAGAACTCGATTACGACAAGCCGCTGAAACTTTCGTGCGGCAATTGCCGAAGGTGTTTGGATGCCTGCCCCACCGGAGCTCTCGAAAAACCATATTGGCTGAATGCCGGCAAGTGCATTTCCTATCAAACCATCGAAAATAAAGGAGAAATCGATCCGGCACTCATTCCCTGCTTGCAGAACAACGTGTATGGATGCGACATCTGTCAACAGGTTTGTCCGTGGAATCGTTTTGCAGTTCCCCACAGCACACCCGAATTTTTTCCTTCGGACGATTTTTTATCGCTTAACTCGGATACGCTTGAGGAGATGGATGAGAAAACTTTTCAGCGGATATTTCGGGGTTCTGCAGTGAAGAGGGTAAAATTTCAAGGGTTGAAACGGAATGTACAGGCACTGCGCAGGTCTGCACAAAAATAGCGATCGTTTCTTGAAATTGGGATAAATCGTTATCTTTGTAAACGCTAAAAATGATGGAAGATACTTTTGATATACGAAATAACCGGGATCTTCAGGAAACGGAACGCGAGTTTGAAAACGCTTTACGACCCTTGTCGTTTAGCAGTTTTAGCGGGCAAGACAAGATTGTTGAAAATCTGAAAATTTTTGTCAGTGCTGCCCGTATGCGTGGCGAACCGTTGGATCATGTGCTTTTGCACGGACCTCCGGGATTGGGAAAAACCACCCTTTCCAATATTATTGCCAATGAGTTGGGGGTGGGGTTTAAGATTACTTCCGGTCCCGTTCTCGACAAGCCGGGCGATTTGGCAGGAATACTCACTTCGCTCGAACCCAACGATGTGTTGTTTATCGACGAAATTCATCGTCTCTCGCCGGTAGTGGAAGAGTATTTGTACAGTGCAATGGAGGATTACCGAATCGATATTCTTATCGATAAAGGCCCCAGTGCGCGATCCATCCAAATCGAACTCAATCCGTTTACCCTTGTAGGTGCCACTACCCGAAGCGGGTTGCTCACCAGTCCGCTTCGTGCACGTTTCGGTATCAACTTGCATTTGGAGTATTACGATGCCGAAACGCTTGCGAACATTGTGTTGCGTTCGGCAACTATTTTACAGATTGCATGTGCCCATGATGCAGCACAAGAAATTGCTTCGCGAAGTCGCGGCACACCTCGTATTGCCAATGCGCTCTTGCGCCGTGTACGCGATTTTGCTCAGGTTAAAGGCTCCGGTGAAATCGATAAAGATATTGCCATTTATGCATTGGAAGCATTAAATATCGATCGGTATGGGCTGGACGAAGTCGATAATAAAATTTTATTGACCATTATCGATAAGTTCAAAGGCGGACCCGTTGGCATTACAACCATTGCTACTGCTGTGGGTGACGATGCCGGAACCATTGAAGAAGTATACGAACCTTTTCTTATCAAGGAGGGCTTCATCAAACGCACACCACGCGGACGTGAAGCAACTGAGTTAGCCTATAAACATTTGGGACGAAAACGAACAGAAAAACAAAGTTCCCTTTTCTCCGATATATAGATATTCATTTTATGGACGACTACCGTTTCAAATAAAAAAGCTGCTCGATAGGCAGCTTTTTTATGTATGGGGTAATTGTACTGTTCAGAATTTGCTGAATATCAATTTCAGATTTAAATCTTTACTTGTTTTGCTCAATGTTACGGCCGAAGGGGTCATCAAATTATAGAAATTGGTGGGAATCTGATACGTTTGGCCGTAATAATTGGATTGCGACGTAAAGGTAATGTCCACAGGGATCAAATAATACGTTAAATCGGGAATTTTTCCGTTGTTTACTTCCTTGTAATGATTTATCAATGCCGAGATATTCGAAAAATCGTAGGAATATTCCGTTTTATTGAAGCTCGCATAGAAAGAGGTGATATTATCGGGCATCTTCCGTTTTTCGAAGAAATTACTCAACGAGTCTTTGTTGATAAGCAATAAATAATTGGGCGGGCTTAGCTTGAATTTCAAGGTTGTTTGGTCGTCAGGAATGGCGTATATTTTCAAGTTAGCCTGATTTAACGCTTGCGCTTGCAATTTATCCGAGATCTGAGAGAACGGGAAAACGATCTCCGTGTTCACTCCGGCCGGACTTTTTATGTGGGTTTGTGTATCATTTGAAATCAACAGCTGATCATTCTTGTTCTGTATGGAATTGATTTGCGTAACTTCAGGAGAAAAATTCAGCCGTATGTAGTCGGTAAATGTAGTGTCGGCGTTGGTAGTCGAGCTTTTTCCGGGATAGTGGTAATGTACTACAAAATAGGTGTAAGCAACTTTAATTATGGTTCCTTTTCCAAATGTAGTGGTTACATATAATCCCTTAAAGAATTCCTTGAATGTTTCCGTATCGATGAGTCTATCGGGATTGTCCAGCATGCGTTGTCCGAGTGAGTCGGGCAGATTCACGACAGCCATTCGATAATCGGTTTGGGTTTGTTCGTCTTCCGACAGTTCCAAATTGGCTGCAGTAAACACTGTTTTACCCAACGGGGTAGGGGAAACATAGTTTTTGGGGTTAAAATCGGTATAATAATAAGATGGCAATGTTTTGGTTACCTCATATACCGACACTTCCATCGGTGCAAGCGAATCGCCTACCCAAGAATCAAAAAAAAGCGATAGTCTTACCGAGTCGATGACTGCTCCCGACTGAAACGATTCTCCTTCGGGATAGTAAAATTCGCCTACGTAGTCTGATTTTATGGTTCCATAAAGAGGATCGATATATTCGCCAAGTATGGGATTTTTTGTCTTTGCAAATATTTTGTCGACCTGTATTGTGGAGGCTTGTAAAGCAAGGGTATCGGTGCCCACTGTTATCCGGTCTTTTTCCGGTTGAATGGTAAATCCTATTTCTTTGAGTGTGTCGTCGCACGACGTCACTATTACCATTACCATGCACGAGATAAAAAACAGTTTATACAAGGGTTGGAGCTTCATCCGTTTCAAAAATTTGTTTTTTAACTGCGCAAATATCCGAAAAAATAACGGGATAAAAAAATGGAAGTCGCGAAAACTTTTATTCGAGTTCTTCGTAGAAATTTTCGATAGCCTCGACACTTTTGGCAAAATCTTCTTCGTAACCCAAGAAATTAACTTTCTTATCGGCAATATAATTTTTTATTTCATGCGGTATTTCTTCACTTCCTTGTACTACTCCGTCCGAATAATCGATTGCCAATTTGGTCAATGTGTTAAAATCGAAAGCGCCACGTTTGGTTAATTCTTCAATTTCTTTATCGCCGAGCGTATCGAATTTCAATTTTTTCGGGAAATCGGGTTGAAACTCTTTTTTAAAACCGTTATTGTAAACCGAATAAATTACCTTTGAGTTGGTAAAACAGGGATCGTCGGCATATCCCTTTTTAATATAAAGAGGTGCTATCGCCGTCATCCACCCGTGACAATGAATGATATCGGGTATCCATCGGAGTTTCTTAATGGTTTCCATTACACCACGGATAAAGAAAATGCTGCGTTCGGCGTTATCGTCATATTCTTCGCCGTTTTTGTTTGCTATTGTTCCTTTTCTTTGGAAGAAATCGTCGTTATCGATAAAATAAACCTGCATTCTCGCCGGTTGAATAGATGCCACTTTGATGATGAGTGAGTGATCGGTATCGTCTATAATAAGATTCATCCCCGAAAGACGAATCACTTCATGCAATTGATTACGTCGTTCGTTGATATTGCCGTATTTAGGCATAAAAGTACGTATTTCATGCCCCCGTTCCTGTATGGCTTGCGGTAAATTTCTGGCAGTAAGTGAAATTTGTGTTTCCGGTAAGTATGGGTAAATCTCCTGTGAAATAAATAAAACTTTTTTCTGACTCATTTTGGCTATATATCTAAAATTCAGTACAAAGATAATAAAAAAAATCCGCATAATAACAAAATAAATCGAGATTATTTTTTTTATCACCTTATTTTCAATGATTTATCATTTTTATTAAAAAATGATAGTCGATAGAAAGGCAAGATAATGGAAAAGAGGTTTCGTTATGTGACAAAAATTTTGTTGCTTTGCATGTTTTTCTGACAACGTATAAAAATGGAAATTATAAGGACCGTTACGGATCTCGATCGGTTTCTCCAACCTTTCAGGGATAGGGGGAAATCGATAGGTTTGGTGCCGACGATGGGCGCATTGCATCAAGGGCATGCTGCATTGGTGAAACAATGTGTCGGTGAGAATGAAGTGGCAGTGGTCAGCGTTTTTGTTAATCCCACCCAATTTAACGACAAAGAAGATTTTCGGCTTTATCCCCGCAATTCGGAAGCCGATTGTGCGCTGCTCGAAAGTATAGGGGTTACCGTTGCTTTCGTTCCTTCGGTAGAAGAAATGTATCCCGAGCCGGATACGCGCGTTTTCGATTTTGGGATGCTGGATAAAGTGATGGAAGGCCGTTTTCGTCCCGGACATTTTAATGGCGTGGCACAGATTGTGAGCAAATTGTTTTATGCCGTAAAGCCAACCAGAGCTTATTTTGGAGAGAAAGATTTTCAACAATTGGCTATTGTGCGTGAAATGGTGCGGCAATTGGCCCTGCCGGTTGAAATTGTGGGTGTTCCCATCGTTCGTGAAACGAGCGGTTTGGCCATGAGCAGCCGTAATTTACGGTTATCGGAAGAGCAACGCCAAAAGGCAGCCGAAATATATCGAAGTTTGCGTCTAAGTGCCGATTTCGTCGGTGAAAAAAGCATACGCGAAACTCTTGATTTTGTGACCAACCGAATCAATCAAATCGATGGCTTGCGCGTCGAATATTTCGATATAGTAGATGGAAACACGCTGCAGCCTATTTCGGATTGGAACGATTCGGCTTACGTGGTTGGGTGCATTGCCGTATTTTGCGGAGATGTGCGATTAATTGATAACATTTCATATAAAAAAATTGAAAACCAATGATGTATATTGAAGTATTAAAATCGAAAATTCACCGGGCAACCGTTACCGATGCCGATCTTAATTATGAAGGCAGCATTACCATCGATGAAGATCTCATTGATGCAGCCAACATGATAGTTAACGAAAAGGTTTCCGTAATGAACAACAATAACGGCGAACGTTTCGAAACCTATGTAATTCCCGGAGAAAGAGGATCGGGAATAATTTGTTTGAATGGTGCTGCTGCCCGCAAAGTACAAAAAGGTGATATCGTGATCATTATGAGTTATGCCATAATGACGCTCGAAGAAGCCAAAGCTTTTAAACCTACCGTTGTTAAGGTAGAGGAAAAAACGAACCAAATAAAGAGATAATATTTTTTTGTTTGTGCAACGATTGTTCTTGTCTGCCGCTTTGATGCTTTTTCCTTTATTTCTTGTTAATGCTCAGGAATATCGTTGGAAAGCGGGATTCGAATATTTTTTCGACAATACCGAATATTCCGGATCGTCTTTTGTCGGTTCACAAACAATGAACGGCATATGGTTCAATCCCATCGGAAGTGTGAAATGGGATTCCGTTCATGCTCTTTACGGAGGAGTGAATTTGCTGAAAATTCCCGGAATGAAAAAAGCAATCGATAAGGTTGACGTTACACTTTATTACCAGTATCAAACACCCAAAATTCTTTTTCGTGCAGGTGTATTTCCACGGAAAGATGTCCTCTCTAATTACAATACTTTTTTTTTCAAAGACTCCGTCAATCATTTTCTTCCGCTTATAGAGGGTGTGTTTTTTCGGATAGGCAGCGGGGATAATTTTTTTGATGCATGGATGGATTGGACCGGCTATGCCACGCCCACCACACGTGAGAATTTTTTTATCGGCTTTTCGGGAAAAGCTGCCCATGAATTATTTTTTGCCGATTTTCAATCGTATATGTTTCATTATGCGAATACCCGCCCTTCGACTCCTGATTGGGGCGTAAGTGAAAATATGCAGTTGCAGGCATCTGTGGGGTTACAGTATGACAACCCCGGAAAAGTTGAAGGGATGGTTTCGGCAGGAATATTGGTCGGATATGAGAGGAATCGTCATGTTGAAGGCACATTGTTTAAACCGGTAGGGTTTACTGCCCGCCTCAATGCCGAATATCATGGTATAGGTACACAAAATACGTTTTATGTGGGCGATCCGCGAATGCGGTTGTTTGAAACTTTCGGAGGCGATCTCTATTGGGGTACTCCGTTTTTGAGGGGAAAATCGTATGCTGAAAGCGAGTGGTATATTCGGTTTCCGAAAACGCGGAGAACCAAAGCGCAATTAAATCTCAATCTGCATTTTTCCGAAGGAAACTTGTTTTTTCAACAAATGTTGAACGTTTCGGTTGATATTGGCAACGATGTTCCCTAACCATCTCATGCCCTCATTATTAAATTATAGCTTAAAATACAACGATGAAAACTCCCAAAGAAGAAATAGAGGAATTACGCAGGCAAATTCGTGAACACGATTATTACTATTACGTTCTTGCACAACCCGTCATCTCCGATTACGAATACGACCGGCTCATGCGTCGATTGATGGAATTGGAAGCCCAATATCCCGAATATTACGATCCTAATTCGCCGACCGTGAGGGTAGGTAGCGATATCAACAAGAACTTCGAACAAGTGGAGCATCGCTATCCCATGTTATCGTTGCAAAACACTTATTCTCCGGGTGAGGTAACCGATTTTTATAATCGGGTAAAACGGCTGCTGAATGAAGAGGTTGAGATTGTATGTGAGCTCAAATTCGACGGGGTTTCTATCTCGTTGATTTATGAGAATAAACAATTGATACGGGCCGTGACGCGTGGTGACGGCAGAAGGGGTGACGATGTAACCGACAACGTGCGTACCATACGGAGCATCCCACTGGTTCTTAGGGGTGACGATGCTCCTTCGTCCATCGAGGCACGAGGCGAAATCATCATGCCGTGGAAAGTGTTCGAAGAGTTGAACAAAGAACGAGAAGCGCAAGAAGAGCCGCTTTTTGCCAATCCCCGTAATGCAACTGCCGGCACCATCAAGTTGCAAGATTCGCGAGTGGTTGCTCAACGTAAGTTGGAATCGTTTATTTATTATCTGTTGGGTGACGAATTGCCTACCGACAGTCATTTCGAAAACCTGACTTTTGCCCGCAAATGGGGATTTCGCGTTTCCCACGAGATGAAAAGGTGCAGCACTTTGGAAGAGATATTCGACTACATCAAGTATTGGGATAAAGAACGCAAAAATCTTCCTTTTGCCATCGATGGGGTAGTTTTGAAAGTCGATTCGTTGAGGCAGCAGGAACGTTTGGGAGCTACTTCGAAATTTCCACGCTGGGCAATAGCCTACAAGTTCAATCCCGAAAGAGCTCTGACAAAACTCTTATCGGTTACTTTTCAAGTAGGACGTACAGGTGCAGTGACTCCTGTAGCCAATTTAGAGCCTGTGGTTTTGTCGGGCACAACGGTAAAGCGCGCTTCGTTGTACAACGAAGACATGATCAATGCCCTCGATCTGCATATTGGCGATATGGTGTATGTGGAAAAGGGCGGCGAGATTATTCCCAAAATTACGGGGGTGGAGAAAGAAGCCCGTTCGGAAGAAGGCGAAAAAGTGCAGTTTATCAAATTTTGTCCCGAATGTGGTACACCTTTGGTACGCGACGAAGATGAAGCCATTTACTATTGTCCGAACATGGAAGGTTGTCCGGCGCAGATCAAAGGCCGTATCGAGCATTTTGTTTCGCGCAAGGCCATGAATATCGACATGGGACCCGAGACCATCGACTTGTTATATGAAAAGGGGTTGATAAAAGATGCTGCCGATTTGTATGATTTGAAGTTCGAAGATCTGGTTAACCTTGAACGATGGGGCGAAACCAGTGCCCGCAACTTGCTGAATAGCATCGAAAAGTCGAAATCGGTTCCTTACGAACGGGTTTTGTTTGCTCTAGGCATTCGTTATGTGGGGGAAACGGTTGCGCAGAAACTCGCTCAAGCTTTCCCCTCCATCGATGCATTGGAACAGGCATCGATGGAAGATCTTATGGCTGTTGACGGAATAGGTGAGCGTATTGCCCAAAGTGTGAAAGATTACTTTGCCAATCCTACGTTTCGTGATTTTGTACAACGATTACGCTCACACGGATTGCAATTTTCTCTGAATCGGGAAAGCCTTACATCCAAAACCGATAAACTAAAAGACAAAACATTCGTTATCAGCGGAATATTTAAGTTTCATTCGCGAGACGAGTATAAAGCCCTCATTGCACAAAACGGTGGCAAAGTAAGCAGTTCGGTATCAAAAAATACCGATTATATTCTTGCCGGAGAAAATATGGGGCCTGCCAAGCTGGAAAAAGCCAATCAACTTGGTATAAAAATCATCACCGAAGAAGAATTTCTTAAAATGATTGAATAAGGTTTTTATCAATACCCTTTTAAATCTGAAAAAAATTAAATAGTTTTTCGATGATTTTAAAAAAAGTTGATAACTTTGGGCGGCAATATAAATCATAAAATAAAAGGAAATAAATGGCGTAACGAAAGATGGAAACAAGAAGACCGCCGGAAATGTATTATAACGACTCTTAAAAAGGTGTTTGAACATAAACCACACTAAAAATTGGAAACCGCAAACCAATAAAAAAAAACAGGGCGAACCGAAAAGCCTTACGAGTAGGGAATAGATTTAAAATAAAAAAATAAACATGAGAAGTCATTATATTAAAACCGCAATCATTTTTGTTGCGGGAATAATCCTTTTATCGAGTTGTGCAACCATTGTAAGCAAAAGCACATATCCTCTTTCTATCGAGAGTGAGCCCAATAATGCCAAAGTGAGCATTACCGACAAAAACGGTAAAGAAGTATTTTTAGGAAATACACCTGCAACAGTAAAATTAAAAGCAGGTTCAGGCTTTTTTGCCAGAGCCGAATATCAAGTTAAGTTTTCGAGTCCGGGATGCGAAGATAAAGTTGTACCCGTAACATTTAAGATTGACGGTTGGTATTTTGGCAATATACTGTTTGGGGGACTTATAGGTATGCTTATTGTTGATCCGGCAACAGGAGCTATGTGGAAAATCGAAACCGATTATCTGAAAGAAACACTGGAAAAGTCGGCAAACATTGCTGATGCCGAAATGAAAATCGTTGATATTAACGATATTCAGGAAAGTTGGAAGTCGCATTTAGTCAGAGTAAACTAAATCGGATAATTGATAGCGTGTATGGGGCTATTTTGCTTCATACACGCTAATTTTTTTTGTCCGCTCCATAGGGCGATTTGAGAAGAAGTACGGAAAACAAGTTACGATACCTTGTCAAACTATATTTCTTACCTCGAACAATCCTTTTTGATTCATTTATATGCTTATCGACGAAAAGGTAATCGCTCGCGAATATTTTCCCTTGGAAACCATCAAAGATAATTATGATAAATATGTTGTGACAATGGATGAGGTGAATTTTTCTTCGAAAGAAGGGATAGAACACATTGAGGCATGGAACCTTTCCGATATAATCGATTGAGGGAAGATATTTACCCATAGTTGGTTGCTCTTGTTACGTAAAAAACAATTATATTTGCTGCATGAGTGAAGCGATAACTACCCAGACCATAGAGATTCTCCGCCCCGAAATATCGGAATTGAAAATTCCGTTTGTGGGAGATATTGCGGCCGGTTTTCCTTCGGCAGCCGAAGACTTCGTAACCGACAGCATCGACCTTAACGAATTGCTGATCGAGCATAAAGAATCTACATTTCTTGCACGCGTCAAGGGGTCGTCGATGGATAACGACTTTAAAGACAGAGATCTGCTCGTCATCGACCGAAGTCTCGAGTGGGAAGAGAACAAAATTGCCCTTTGCTACGTGGACGGAGCTTTCACCCTGAAGCGCATCAAAATAAACAACGGCAAATGTTATCTGGTGCCCTCAAACAAAGATTTTCCCTTAATTGAGGTGAACTACGAACAAGGAGTATTTGTTTGGGGAATTGTCCGTTATTCCATTCGGAAACACTGATATGTCGCATTCATTACAAGATGAATTCATAGTACGAATTTGCAGCAGTGACTCGAGGCAATGATTCAAACCCAACACTGATATGTACGCCCTTATCGATTGCAATAATTTTTACGCCTCCTGCGAACGGGTGTTCAACCCGTCGCTCATGGGCAAACCCGTTGTGGTGCTCAGCAACAACGACGGTTGCGTCATTGCCCGCAGCAACGAGGCCAAGAAGCTGGGTATTCCGATGGGCGCTCCTGCCTATCAATACGAAGCCGTTTTTGAAAAGCGAGGCGTGGGTGTGTTTTCGGCGAATTTTCCCTTGTATGGCGATATGAGCAGGCGGGTGATGTCGATATTGAGCACCTACAGTCCGCAGCAGGAAATCTATTCCATCGACGAATGTTTTCTGGACTTTTCCGGCATGAGCATCGATTTTCGGGAGTACGGTCTGAAAATGAGAGCCCATGTAGAGAAATGGACGGGCATCCCCATCAGCATTGGTATTGCACCCACAAAGGCGTTGGCTAAGATAGCCAACCGAATCGCCAAGAAGTTTCCCAAGCGAACCGACGGTTGTCATGTGATCGATACCGAAGAAAAGCGCATCAAAGCCCTGAAATGGCTCGATGTAGAAGATGTTTGGGGCATTGGCCGAAGAAATGCCGCCAAGCTTCGTGCCGTAGGTGTGCACAAAGCGTGGGATTTTGTCAATCTGTCCCCATCGTGGGTACAGAAATACATGACCGTTACCGGCTTGAGTCTCCAAAAAGAGCTGAACGGCATTCCTTCCATCCCGATGGAATTGCCCGAAAAAAGGCAAAGCATTGCCATCACACGAACCTTCGATACCGACAAGGGCGATGTTGAAGAGATTAGGGAACGCATCGTAACTTTCACGAGCATGGCTGCCGAAAAACTGCGTCTTCAGCAGTCGCTTTGCCGAAAAGTGATGGTTTTCCTCGAAACCAACCGTTTCAAGGGAAAGGAAATGCAATATAATCCGAGCATTCTGGTGAGGCTTCCTTTTGCTACCGACTCCACTCTTGAGTTGGCCAAATTTGCCGTCGGCGGTCTGAAACAAATCTATAAGGAACAATTTCTTTACAAGCGGGCAGGCGTTATGCTCATGGATTTTGAGGATGCCGACCGTTATCAGCCTTCACTGTTTTTCAATTCGAATCCCAAGCACAAGTTGTTGATGGAGAAAATGGATGCGATAAACCGCAAGTACCACAAAGACGTTGTTCGTCTGGGAGTGCAGGATTTCACCCGCCACCAGATGCGCCAAGAACACCTTTCCCGTCAGTACACCACCAATATTCGCGATATCCTTATCGTCGAAATATAAGATTTCCCCAATCCTACATGTTTTATGATTCTATTTAAATTACTTTTTAAATTATTGGATTTTGGCCATGAAAGGAGGTCGGAATGCTCAAGATTATCTACTGTGATGAAATTTGCCTTGAATCCCGTAAAAATTCCGCTTGTCGGCAAAAATAATTTGATTATTTCTTCTGTGCAAGCTCAGAAGGTTCGCTTTCCATATTATCAGAATTTAATGTTGTAACACAATAGTAACCCGAGGAAGAAACCGAAATACTATTTTGTTTGGTAATGGCATATACTCGTCCTTCCTTCTTTAAATCATTAAAATAATAGACCACTGATCTTACCTGATTTGGAGCACTCCACTTTAAAATGCCATTTTCTATTCTCACATTTTCCGGTTTAGAAGGAGAAGGGGCAACGCTTCTTCCCAAAAACGGTATAACAGAAGAATATTCAAAAATATCAGAAAGTTTATCGGTTATTCCTATTCTATTCAGCAAAATGTATTTCGCACTATATAAAATATTACCAACTACTTTCGGGTTTCTTCTGGTTAAATTAAATTGATTCTCTAATTCTGCAGTTGATTGAAAATCAGAGGGAGCACTCGGATCTCCAAATCTATAATAACCATGCCCAATCATCAATGCTGCGTTATAATTATATTGAGCCCACCAATTTAAGCGTGATCGAAAATCATTATATGCATTTCCTATTTCGTAATATAATTGTGGCATAACAACATCGATCCAACTTTTCTTACACCATTTAGTCACATCGGCATATAATGTATTTAAGTTGTATTCGTTGTTTGCAGTTGGAGAAATAGAGAAAACAACCTCAGGTTTTGTTTTCACAATCACATTATAAACCCCTTCTACGGTTTTATCAACATTTGCTCTTCGAAAATCTGCGATAGACGAAAATCCGCTTCCATACTTTTCATAGTCGGCATTATCCGACACCATTTGTCCGGCTGACGAAGGATCCGGATAAAAATAATCATCAAAATGTATTCCATCGACATCGTATTTGGTAATCACATCTTCCACAATATTGCAAAGGCGTTGCCTTACTTCGGGAATAGCCGGATTATAAATTTGAATTTTCTCGTGACTTACAACCCATGCCGGGTCTATTGAGGGATGAAGCGGTGGATATGAAACACTATTGTTGCTTCTGGTGGCTATTCGGTATGGATTCATCCAAGCATGAAATTCTATCTCTCTTTTATGCGTTTCATCTATCATAAATTGAAGAATATCATATCCCGGATTCTTTCCTCTTTCACCTGTAATAGATGCACTCCAGGGCTCATAGGGTGAATTATAAAACGCATCTCCCATTGGTCTGATTTGCACAAATACCGCATTAATATTCAATTCTTTAAATCGATCGAGATATTCAATAAATTGATTTTTTTGAGCTTCAGTAGCATATTCACCTTGAGGCCAATCCAATCCCCACGCAGTAACAATCCATATGCCCCTCATTTCTTTTTTTGGGAAAAGAAGCGACTCTTCATCCGGAGGGGTTTCAGGTATTTCTATCTCATCGGTTTCTTT
>Ga0116191_1000873_pt1 | contig 25648 bp, 56 predicted proteins | sample AD_UKC111_MetaG_FD_89897 | JGI IMG/M metagenome (GOLD analysis project Ga0116191, IMG submission 89897) | Active sludge microbial communities of municipal wastewater-treating anaerobic digesters from Hong Kong - AD_UKC111_MetaG | ecosystem: Engineered > Bioreactor > Anaerobic > Digestate... | reverse complement strand
GTATAGATTAGGCTTCTGGTAGCAATTGCTTCAGATGATTGGCCTAAGAATTGGATTACACCAGAGTCAACAGCAGATAGTTTATAAGCTACTTTGCAGTGTTCGTAGTCAAAAGTAGTGAATACTTCTTCTGGTTCTCCGATAAACCTAAAAATTAGCTGAATACCGTTCTTAAAGGAGAAGGCATTTTTACTAACGTACCTCAATAAATAAGACGAATTAGATAGCTCTGAGTTACAAGCAGCTATATCACCGCTAATGTTACCTCTGATTAGTTTGTCATTTAACTCATCCTTATTGAACTCAATAGTAAACTTATTTCTACGAATAGGCTCTATATTAAGAAGCCTGTTAGCTAGTATCTTGGCAATACCCTCATCTTCAATAAATATATCTAAGTCATTAGCCTTTTGATCATCTATGGCAGAAATAATAGCACCACCAGCTAGATAAACCCCACCTAATATCTTAAAATATTCTATAGAGTGCCTTGCTATACCTAAAAAGTCTAAGACTTCATCTAAGGCTTTTCTCATTTGGCCTTGAAGTTTTTTCTTTAAACCAAACATATCTTATCCTTTAAGATAAGTTAAAAATTTACCTAGTCTATCTAAGTACCAACTAGCCTTTCCAAGCTCTTGAACTGAATCATCTTTTTTACCAAGCCTTAGCTGATATTTAAATGCTTGACCTTTCAGATGACCAATAAATTCTTCTTCGGTCATCATAAATCGCATTACGTCAATATACTCTAGACTGATATTGCCATCAGCATCTTGATAATCTTTAATTATTTCTTTAGGTATAACTAAAATACCTTTATAATGTTTAGGATTAATAGCATCATCTTTTTGCATTTATTGGATCTACCACTCTAGCGACAATTTCTTCTAGTTCTGTTAAATTAAAGGCCTCTAAATATAAACCACTATTTATATGAGTGATCTTGGCGCCCATAGTGCTTTGAAATTGGCCTCTGTTCCTTATCTTCTTAAAAAATGATATAGCTTTTGCAGAGTCAAAAGTAGTTCTATTAGGTCCTACTTTGTAATTAGAATGAAGCTCAAATTTGAACTTACCTCTTCTCTTACTTCTTTTGCTCATTACCTAAAATATCCAAGGCTAGCGTTAAGTGCATCTTGTAAAGTGTGATGTATTTCTGTGCTGTAAACTCTAATAAAAGGGTGATTAAAACCTTCTTCTAGAATTGTAATTGTAGGCTTACCTAGTTCTTTTGCAATTACTAGCTCCATGACGGAGCCCCAAGCCTTGCCTTGCCCTCTATCTTTTAAGTTACAGATAACAAGATCTGATCTAGCGATATCAGCAGTATCTAGCTGAACTATACGTCTAGCTAAGTTTTCTGAGTAAGGCTCGTCATGAAAAGCCTTGCGCCTGCAGGGATCTAGACAATAGACGGCTTTGCCATATAGTAATTGGTTTTTTAAGTAATACTCAATAGCGTTATCACGCCATTCTCTAACTTCGTGTAGAGGAAGCCCCTCAATGGGGCCTCCGAGATACACAGTGTGCATTAGAATGCATCCTCTTCCTTGTCTGCTGGCTCAATAATTTCATAGTCATCAGAAAGTTCAAATTCATCATCACGGTTAGGCTCGTACTTAAGAAGCTTTTTAACCTGAATGCCTTTTAGCCGACGAACTTCTTTATCATCAGATACATAGAAAGAGACGTTACCAATAGAGCCGTTACCAACGGTGTTAGGGTCAACATCATCTCCATTCATAAGCATTACTTTTACTGGCTTATTCTTTTGAGCCTTGCCATCACCATCTTCTTTACCGTAGGCGTAGGTAGATAGAGAGGCTTTATAATGAAGCTTCCCATCAGGGCCTTCAAACGGAGTAGTCTTAATGCCATACTCATCGGTCCAAACTTTAGCTACTGCTTTATCAGAAGTAGAAATTTGTACAGACCACTTATAGGGGCCTTGACCTTTATACTGCTTAGGATTATCATAATCGCAAGCAACCCAAGCAAGAGTGACATTATTTAGAATAGGCATATTTATTGATTCCTTTTTTATTTGTTGGGGCGGGATTGCCCTAGTGTTTTTCTTTTTGTTTTCAGTCAGCTAGCAGTGTAGCTAGCTTCGTCACTTGGCTCTGCTAATACTGCAGTTACTAGTGCCGTGTCATATATATGGGTTTCTAGATCTACGCTTTTTAATACAAAGTCTACTGCAGAGTCTTTGTCTTTCGCTTCTACGATTACTGAGGCCATTAGATTAAAGTCTAAGAAGTACTTAGCCAAATCGTTTATCAAACCCCTCAGTGCCGAAGTAATCGTCTTGCTCAAGTTCAAGAATTCCAAAGATAATGTGGTCTTCAAAGAAGCGCTCAGCCAGCTCTTCATTGTCTTTACACCACTCTATGAACTCTTTGAAAGTTGGTTCTCTTGTATATTTACTCATCCTGCTCCTTTTCAGCATAGTCTGCAGCTACACCAATATTGATAATACCTGCCGCATTAGCCGCTTCAATAGACTCAAAAGTAAGGACTTCGCGATAGCTCAGCCCATCACCATCTGAAAGACCATCTACATAGTCGGTATAGTTTTCTAGTGGTTCATCGAACCAACAGATGCTGTATGAGCCGTCTCCTCCATCAGAGACATAGCCATAAACTTTCACAGTCATTATACAATTACCTTTCCAAACAAGTCTTCAAAAGTTGGTTTCAATTCAGGGTAGGCTTCAATAGCCTCTTCAACAGTTGAGAAGGCAGATAGCACTACAGACCAGTTTTTTGCTGGTTTGCCGTCACTAGCAAACAGTGAGCCAAAGCCTAAGTTTGCAGGGTAATAGACCTCACCTTCACCAGAAGATACTACTTTAGTATTTCTACCATTTAGTAAGATAGTTGCGATAATACTTCCGACAGCCAGTTTGCTAGTACGAAGACCAACTAAGCCGGGGTACTTCTTGTGCAGCTCTACTAGCTTATCAAAATCTTCCTTGCTAAACCGTCCAGCGTTAAAGATTTTTTCTTGAAATTCTGCAGGTGAGATTTCTAGCGTAGCTCTAACCTTGCTGCCGAAATCATAATGAACAGCAGCAATAATTTTTTGTGTTAGCTTCATTTTAGCTCCTTAACAAAAGCAATAATCAGAATTCATAATTTCTTCAATGTTTAATTCACCACGTTTAGGCATAAGCTTTTCAGCACCTAGCTGAATTAGAACAGACAGAAGAGGATCTGCTTCGTAGAGCTCGACAAACTTACGCCGGACTCTAATAAACAAGTCACTCATGTGGCCAGCAGTAGTGCCCCAAGAGTCATGGATAGCAGCAATGTCATAGTCTGCAGAGCTAACTACCATAGTCATGTGCACAGCATCTAAGCTATGAACAATATTTGGAGAAGCACCTAGCCGTTGCGACTCTTTGTCTAGTGTAGCTTCTTCCCAGTTCTCTACTACTACGTTAAGCTTATCTTCACCGTAGGCCAGCCAAGTCCTATTAGTAGAGGGCTGTCTGTAGTTTTGAGTAACAGGAAAGTTAGTAATAGGAGACAGCCAATGCATATAACGATGTTCTTCATTATATTTATCAGCAATAGATTCAAATAATTTCAATAGCTTACCAGGACCTTCAAGATCTTCATGGCAAGCTTTATGAATCTCTTTTCCAAGCAATGATGACCAAAGCTTTTCTTGCTGCTTTAAGTAGTCATTTATTTCTCTTGTATCTTCCCAAACTTGTTGACCCATACCATAAGGGACAGCACCATAAGCAAAAGTCATAGTGCCTCGCTTACAGATTTTTCGTCTAACTTTTAAGTCCTTGATCCTATTCCAATAAACTGGGTACAACAACTCTCTAAGCTTACGATTATTGTTTCTCCAAGTCTGAACTTCAGTATAAGCTAAAGCTTTTCTTTCAGACCCTGCTGGCGCTTCTTCATATTCTTTCTGAAGTTCATTGGTCTTTTGAAGTATATAGTCTAGCTGCTCATAAACAATAGCCGGTACAGCATATTCCTTTTCTTCAAGTCTTGCCCAAACTTTTTCTGCAACTAATGCATAAAGATCTCCGGGGAGCTCACTACTAACTAAGTTTACATAGGGGGCTAACTCTTTATCCTTAGACAGAGCTACTAGGTGTTGAGACCCATTGTTGCTACCATCAATAAACAAAGGAAGATTAGTTATAAAGTCTTCTTGCGAGTTACCTGATGAACACCAATTATCTAAAAGTTTTAACTCATTGCAAAAAGCTAAGAAGCTAAATGGCTTTTCAGCTTGCATCCAACCAATGTTTACAGTAGGGTTTTCAGCATAGCTTATGAATAAGTTATAATTGCTTAATGAAAATTCAACCCTGTCATCTAGAGAAACTTTATCATTACCCCAAGTGTTAGCGCCATGAAGAAGTAACCAATAAAAGCCCTCTTCACCTAGCTCGCTTCCTCTTGCCAGTAGTAGTAAACCTTTGGCATTATCAGAGCCTTGCTCATGTAGGAAGGCAGTATTAGGATAAATCCTTCCTCTAAAATCAACATTATACAGGTGATAAAAAACTCTGTCTAGGTTTCTACGAGCAAGCTTTACAATAGAGGTTATCTCTATCATTAAAGATTCTCTTTTTTCAAAGTCTTGCTCTGTTTTAGCTTTTAGAGGGTTGCCTTCTATTGGCTGTTGAAGGTAGTGCTCTATTACCTCTAGTATGGGCTTGTTTATCATCCAAGGAGTCTGTCCAAGTTTGTTTAAAGCTTTGAATACTAGTGGCTGCTTTTCTGGACTCATTTGTTTATGAATATCAGGAGAAGACTTTTTAATAATAGAGTAGCCTAGTGGATGAACAGGGCCTTCCCAAGGAGCTGGTGGTGCCATAGAAGGAAATAGATCAATTTCCTCTTCAAGCACTGCTATTTCATCCCATAGCTCAAACAATGTCTTCTTATCTTTTGCAAGCACATTGTAGCTTCTATGTTTGGATTTTTTACCTTTCTTATCTACCTTTTCTAAAGTATACCTTAGTAGTCCTGTTTCGAAGAAAGATATTAATATAAACCAACCTACTTGGCAGGCAGCAATAGAGGATCTTTTTTGTTTAAGCTTTTGTCTTACTCTTCGTCCTACTGTTACAGCTAGGTCTACCAGAGTAGCCTTTCTTTCAATTCCTTTAATAATATGTGTAAAAGAATATAAAATTATTCTTCTACCATCTTCATTTTTTAGAAAATAAGTGTACTGGTTGCGGTCTGCTCTTAATGTTTTTTTTCTAAACTCAAAATCAGCCACTAGCTTTTCTAAATGACTCAATCAGTCACCTTTCCTTTCTGCTTTAGCGTTAAGAGGTAGTTTCAGTTGTTTATCATCTACTTTCTCTTCCACTGGCTCTTCATGTACTCCAAAAGGTAGATAAGTACTACCCCACTTTTTGTTTAGCTGCTCTACTAGTTCTGAAAAGCCGATATTTTTCATTGCTCTAAGATCCTGCTTGCTAAAAATTTAATACTCTCTAGTTCGTCTACACTAACTACTACATAGGTTTTAGTAGGTTCTCGGTTTTCTTTAAATTTATCTTCAACGATGGCATTTATACGCTTTATAGCTGCTCTTGCAAATGTAGCGCAAGTTTTCAGCCTTAGCTCTAGCATCTCTTTCTCAAGGTTGTCCCGTCCAAACATAAGCTTTTTCCTTTTCGTCAATAGGGCAGTAGCCTAGCATACCATATCTAGTATCTGGCAACTCGTAAATCCAGCAGTCTAGGATCTCTGTTTCTGTCGTGAATTCATAGTCTACTTTAATAGCTACTTTGCGCTTATGCCTAGTGTAAAAATGGCCATTACCTTCAAGAGCATCTAGCTTATCTATAGTTGCTAGATTGTTTACAGCATACACTTCTCCTAACACAGGATAACCAGATTCGTGCTTTACTGCAGCAGGTACGCCCAGATTAAATAGTATGTACCGATCTATTGTCTTAGCTCTATCACAAACTAGATCACAACCTTTTAATAAGTTATGATTTCTTTTTCCTTGTTTTAACGTCCCATAGACGAAAAAATATTCCAATTTGACCTCTTAACGTTAAAGAAGAAAGTGAGATAAACATAATGAATTATACAGACTATTTTGCAAACGCCGTGGCAGCTGAACTTGATCAATCAATCTTTGTAACAACTTGTGACAAAAGAAATCAAATCATTGATAGTCGCGCTATGACAGCGCAGGAGCTAGATGAGGCACTTACTATTGCTGACTACTATAAAGTAGAGATGTCAGGTAATAAGGCTACAATCTATGTAAATCAATGATAGAAAAAAGATTTAATAAGAAACGCCCTTCTTGGAACAATTCTAAGGAGGGCTTCTCTGGTTATAAAAAAGGCTATGAACCTAAACTAAAAGAATTCAAAAAGCCTTTCACCTTCCAAGTAAATGAAAAGGCAATTGCTATGTTAAAAGAAGATAAGATTAGTGGACCGCAGTTGTCCTCTGGCATGAAGGCTCATAGAAAAGGCACAGACAAGCTTAACGAGATTGGATTTGATCCAATTGAAATTCTAGTCAAGCAGCTAGAAGATATTGAAAAACTTCTAGAAAAAGAGCTGCAGATGACTGCTCCTAGAGTCATGGTTATTAACAACCTAATCAATGCTAAGCTGCGTATTGCTGAGAATCTGCTGCCCTATGGCTATGGCAAGGCGCCAGTAGTCACTGTTGCTGACAATGACGTTAGAGATCCTATTAGAATTATTCTAACATCGGATCAAGAATCTGATGATTGATTACGCAATTTGTAAAGTTGTGCTATAATAAAAAACAGCCCAAAGCATGTAATAACACAAGCCTTGAACATAATTAATAGCTTATTCTCTTTAGGGTTGTAGAGATAGAAAGAAAAAGTAATAGCTAGAAATAGATTTGTGAATAACCAAGCTTCAATCATGGATTTAAAATGCTCCTAAATAATTTAGATGGGTAGAACTGAACTCTTGTTCGTTCTGCTTGTTTTTGTTCTTCTGTTAGCCAACTCATTCCTGGAAGCTTGGTTTTAATTCGCCTAAACTGGCCAAAGCCATGAATCTTAACAGTAATATTGTGGTTTAAAGCCCACTTAATTTCATCAAACATAGCCTTTAAGGCATCTTTGATTACTTTTCTTTTTAAATGAGGATTATCCTCTACTAATTTATTTTCTATATCTTTTAAATTCAAGTTAACTCCAAGGATTATTATGGAACCTATTAAACTACATAAAGGCCAATCTCAGGTTATTAGGCATTTATTTAAGCCAGTAAAACCTGGAACAGATGACTGGAAAATGCGCTTTGTTGTTGTTGTAGGCTCTAGGGGCTTTGGCAAATCTTATGTGTCAGGCTCTGCTGTTACTTTAGCTATTGGTGAGCTAGAGCAATTAGACGAGTCTGTACCTAATAAAAATATTGCTCTACTCTGCGGTACTCATACTCAGGTCACAGACATTTATTGGCCAATGCTTGCTTACCAGTTTGGCTTAGAATCTAGATGCTACAAACATTCAAGATCGCATGGTAAGTTTACTTTTGCAAATGGCTCAGAGGTTAGATGCTGGTCGGCAGATGCTTATGAGCGTATGCGTGGTTCAGGCCAATATTTAGTTGTTGCTGACGAACTTCCAACTTGGTCTGTTCCAGGTGGTTCTATCCAGGATGCCTGGGAGTCGGTTCTAGAGCCTTGTTTAGTGACTCGATGGTCACCGAAACAAGCCGCAGCTGTAGGAGCGCCGAGTCCAGGGCGCGCTCTGCTTCCATCAACTCCGATGGGGAAAGATTATTTCTACGACCTAGCTCAGAGAGAGCATATCGACGATCGTTGGAAGACATTTTCCTATACTTATAGGGATAGCCCATTGCTGTCTCAAGAAGAGATTGAGCGAGCAAAGAAACATGCCGATCCTTTGAAATTTGCTCGGGAATACGAAGCAAGCTTCGAAGAATCAGGCCTAACTCTTTTCCATACTTTTGATCGAAAACTTCACGTTGATCCAAACTTACCATACTTTGATGACTCCGAAGCTGTTCATTGCGCTATTGACTTTAATATTATGCTTAATTGCACTAGCTTCCATGCTATCCGTGGTAATCAAGTTCATACTCTTGATGAATCAAAAGGCACGGCTAACACTGAGGAGCTTGCCCGTCTTATTAGAGCCAAATTCCCTAAAAATAAGATCATCTGTTATCCAGACCCTGCTGGGAAGGCCCGTAAGACTTCCGCTGCGGTAGGCGTAACAGACTTCAGTATACTTCGCGAAGCTGGATTTACCGTCCTGGCGAGAGATAAGGCTCCTGCGATAGTCGATTCTGTCGCTGCTGTTAATCGTAAACTCCTTAATGCTGCTGGTGATGTTGATATGCTAATTAGTCCTAAGTGTCAAGGTGTTATTAACTCCTTTGAACGTACTAGCTGGTTAGAAAATAGACCAGAAACAGCTACAATTGATAAGACCCAAGGTGTTGAGCACTTCACTGATGGTATCAGATATTTCGTAGACTATCTCTGGCCTATTGCGCACTCTAAGCCATATATTGCTACTAGCACTTATTCATTCTAATACATGTAGTAACTACCCTGAGATAGCGACTTGTGCCACTCCCAAGAGTATTCTGCATCTTCTATCTTTTCCTTACAGCTGTAATGATCTAAGATTAGTCTAATTTGCCAGAAGCTACTATACAAACAATCTATTTCATCTGGAGGGCCTTCGAACTCGTTAAAATAGTCTTTTAATCTTTCTCTATTTGGATGATCTCCAATAGGCATATAGAACAGATACCAAGACTCAGGCCCTTCTCGCCTTCCTTCTTTCCACTCTTGCGCTTCGGCTTTGGTTAGAGTGCAGCCAGAGCCATAAGCGTAATTAAAAAATAACTTGTTATCTTCGATGAAAGGCAGCTTTCTGAATGGGTCTTCAGAAGTCTTCCTTGTCATCTTTACATTAGGCTTATATGTTGGCAGTTCTTTCATATTATTCTTCTTTTAGCAAATATTTGTTAGAAATTGCTTTGAAGCTAAGACTACTATCTCTATTTGATTTATAGACAATACCTTCGCCAATAGGGTGATTAATAGATTTTGTTGATGAGGCTACTGCCAGGTGCTCTTCCACAGTTGGATACAGTGTAGCGGCTATATCAATAACAGGAACATGATCAAGGCCTAGATAAGACACTAAGCTTCTACGCTCACTAGGTGATAGATAGGCTTGATTCTCAATATCAAATACATCATATACAAAGAATTTAAACTCTTTAAACTCTTCTCTGTTCTTTTGGATTCCAGGCCCCATTAGCTCACCTTGGAACACCAGACCAGCAGCTTGCTTGACCTTGTCCTCCACTTGGAGGGCCATTTTAACAAAATGGTTATCTGGTGCTTTAGGCTCTTCAATTAGATTGAATCTCAGCAGTAGTCTTTGCCACCAGCTAAGCTCTGGCTTAACCTTTAGTTCTAGGTTTCTGCTGCAGACTCTAAGCTGACCATCTAAATGAAAGATAGAGCAAGAAGAGCCATCCAACTTGAGGGTAGCCTCCCAAGTATCTTCTTTAGGTAATTTGAAGAAGCAGTTTTGAATTCGCTCTTGATCTGTTTTGGGGAAGAGGTGAGTTGGAAAGCGTCTAGTAGAGTCAAAAGGGACATTACGTTTCTTTTTGTTGTCTTCTTCTTCGTCTCTGTCATACTTAATTACACCTAATTCTTGAGAAACGTCCTGATCTTCATTAGCCCATTGGTTAGCAATGCCCTTAGAAAGACTAGACTTAAGCACACTAACAGGTAGAATAAGTCCTTGAGAAATCTGGCCTCTTAGCTTTACTGTTCTAAGCCGTTGACCTTTAATGCCTTTGTACTCTTTTGGCTCTTTGCCTGCCGCAGTAAGGAAGGGTGCAAGAGTGTGTGGTACCCAAGAATCAATCTCTAAGTATACACAAACATCGCCAATATCATACTCATCTTTCTTTACAACAACCTTCCACCCATCTACAGTAGCTACTTCGATATTGTCAGCACCTGGAATAGGCTGTATATCTGAAATTCTACGAATCGTTGCTAGTCTGCGCACTCTATAACTCCTATTTAGCTTTATATTGATAGCGTCTCAGGAAAGAGTCAACCATGGTCATTCTCTAGTTCCTTTAAATAAGCTGAGCCTGATGGTGTTAGAAACGCCGTACCAAGAAACCATTTAATATAGCCTTCTCTAATAAGCTCACAATATTGGCTATAAAATGCTTTATGCCAGCAGTTAGGACTTTGGGCTATTTGCAGCAAACGCTTAGTTCTAAGTCTACTAAGAGCCATTTTCTAGTTCCTTTATAGTTCTATAAATAGCCGCAGAAACTTGTAAAGCTTCAACTAGGCTTATCTTCTCCAGTAATAAGTGCTTAGGCTCAAAAGTTTGATTAAACTTATCCCAGTCTACAGTCTTGAGCATTCCCTTATCATCATAAAGAAGAAACTTCTTATATGGTGCTAGTAAATTTTTTCTAAGTAGTTGCAGCTCTTTGCTCATAGCTCTATGATCCTACTATCTTTTTTGCCAATACAGATAAACTCGCAACCTTCAATTACAATAGATTTAGTAATGTGCCAGTGCCCAAAGATCCATCGCTTAGGCTGATGAGCCTCAAACATAGCTTGTAGAGTTTCGTTAGTAATGTTCAAATGCTGATCTAACCCTACTTTACCTTTTAAAAACATATGATAAGCTACACTTGTAGGGCAGTCATGACTAAACATAGTCTCTGGTTTTTGCTTAGCATACTCTTCAGCTAGCGCTGCACCTTCCGCAATAGTATGCTCTTCTTCTGCCCACCAGTTAAAACCCGGTGTTCTAATTCCATTATCAATGGACCAAGCGCCATCGTAAATATATGCATTATTTTTATACTTTCCTGGGCCTAAACATCGCTTTAAATGACCACATAACCCTGGATCATCATGGTTGCCACGATAAAACTTATGGTAAGGCTCTTGCTCGTCTAAGTCTAGCAGTTCTTGTAGAGGAACAAAACCTACACCAAAATCACCAACTTGAAGCGACTCTCCATGCCCTTTAATGGTGTCTCTATAATATTTTAGATCACCATGAATATCACCAATTACTAACAGCCTAATGCCCTCCTTATTTCTTCTGCCTTAGCCTTACGGCCTCTTTCGTACATATCTGCAGCAATAGATACTTCTTTTTTAGTGAAGCCTTCGCCCAATATCAGGCCAGAGTCCGCTAGGGTTATAAGTCCTTTTTCCTCATCAAAAACAAAATTACCAATTAGCTTGGGCATCTGGTACCTCAATAACTAGTTTAGCAGGGAAAGTAGAAATCACTATATCTTCTGGCAGCGGATAAAACCTGGCTGCAGCTTCGGCTTTCTTAGCAGAGCTATACAGCTTAATCTGTGGCCTATTGGTATTACCGTTTCTTGTAGTCATCCACCTATCGAAGTTTGGATTATATTTATGTATTAGTTTGCAAGCCCAGCCGGTTTCTAAAACAACGTCAGCCATTACATACCTACCCCTTCTAATGGATATATGTAGAATATAGCTGTTGTAGCTTCCTCTACTAGCCTATAGTCTGGTACAGCAATATAACCTTCTTCAGGAGTTAGAGTAACTCCATCTGCTGTACCCTCATCTAAGTTTATATCTAATACTATTTTAACTGTTAAGTCTTTGAAAGTTAATTCAAATTCTTCTGACGAGAAATTATGAATTTCCTCGTTATTAAAGACCAGCTCAGCTACTGCCCCTGGCTCTTTAGTTTCTCTGAGCTCCATAGTGCTAGAGGGTTCATAAGTAGATGCAATCCATACTCGTCTATTATCTTCGGCTTCGGCTAGGCTTGTCATAAACAAAGTCATAACCAAAGATTTTTTTATAAGTCTCTTTGAAGCCCTTAATTGCTGTTTCAATGTCGTAAATAGTGTATTTATCATTTTGTGGATATATGTTTCCTTCTGCTGAAAAATGTATACTTAGATCGCCTCTGTAGTAGATGTAAAAGTCTATATTTTCCATATCACAAAAAAAAAAGGAAGATTGAAGAGGAGCCCCGAAGGGCTCCCCGTTTATTTTTACTTACCTAGCTTTTTCTTAATCCAATCAATAGTTTGGCCTAAAGAAGCCCAAATCCAAAGATAGAAGGCAGCTAGTACCATACCCAACTTAGGTTTTCCCATTTTTTCCTCAACGAGTTGACATTACGGATTCAAATACTTCCTGCAGATCCGCTTGCAGCTCTTTTCCGTAGACAAAAGTTTTCACACGGTAGGTCCAAACACTGCCGCCTGCAAACTTAGTAGTGTCTCCTTCGTAAAGAGCTTCTCCGTTAAAAGTTAGATCATTTAGATCTTTGTCGTAAACTTCAACAGGAGTCCAGCCATTCTTAAGGAAGAAGTCCAAGTTTGCAGAGCTTGCGGTTCCAACAAAGAACACAGCATCTAGCTTGCCACCTGCCCCAAGGCCCATAGCGGACTTTAGAGAGCGGTTATCAATTTGCATTTTAGACCAGTCATTCCCGCTGCCTTCTTCTCCTTGCTCAATACGACGAAGTTGACGAAGTGTAAAGTCAGAGCCAGAACCAGCTAGATCTGTTGCCACTTTAGAGGATGAAGTCAAGTCTTCCAGCTCATCAATATCACTGTTAGGCGGTACCATCAGCCACATATATTCTTCGCTAGAATAGGTCCAAAGAGGAAGAAGCTCACAACCTTCCATAGCTCGCTGATAGGCAGCGTCTTGCTGAGCAGGCGCAAACAGTACTTTGTCAGAACAGATACCTAGGGTAATCTCATCGGAACCTGTGAAGTTAGTGACAACAGCAGGCACGCCCCTTTGAGTAAAAGCCTTAGCAATATCCTGAGACCATTTGTCATAACCCCCTCCAGCCTTACCGGCGCCTACTACGATAGGCTCAGCAAAAGACGCAGAAGACAGAGCCAACACAACGGCAGCAGCAGAGAATACAGCTTTAATCATTTAGAAGTCCTTTTAGGTTGTTGGACAACTTCATAGTGTCCAGGGGTGTAGTACCGATAGTAGTTGATGTTATGAGCATCTACAAAGAACTCATCACCTTTCATATGAATCGTTCCATCGAAAGAGATGTTTTCTGGTACTCTGTTTATGCACATAACTTTAGTTCCTATCTGGACAGTTGGATGCCCAGTGTAGTTTTTGCCTAAGTGGCTCATTAGCCTCCCCCTGTCATGCTGCCACCTTCAAGTATTGATAGTCATAAGGCAGATTAGCCGCAGCAGGAGTTCCGCCTGTAGTCGGAGGTGGAGGGGGCGGTGCGGGCGCGCCACTAGTTGACAGCGCCATACTTACCCCAAAGTAAGGGTTAGACCACTGGATTTCCATAGTGTATTTTCCTTAAAGCTTTTCTATGTACTGCATAAGGCTCTGAGTTTCTGATAAGCTTTATATTTACAATACCTGAATCCTGCCCTTTAAACCCAACTACCACGGCAGTTTCTTTATTTAGAAAATCCACTATGTCACCTTCTTTAAACCAGTGTGGATCATTTTTTCTAGATACTCTTGAGCACACGCTCTCTGATCTCCTTTAATGTTTGTTGTTTTACTAGAGCTCCATTCTTGAATACTGTCTCAAGCGCTCCCTCTTTCTCCTCATCTTCGCTAACTTGATCTTTCAAGTAGTACTGGCCTCCAATGTGAGAAAGCTCTACTTTGAGCAGGCCTCTAGCTGATTTCTTAGCACCAGAATCCGTCTTAGGATCTTTGTAGATACTAATCCGCTCTCCGTTAACTACCCCTGAGGTGGCCTTCATAGCCATCCCGAAAGTATCTCTAGTGACATACTGATAAGTGAAAGAGCCAATACCCAAGACAACGTTGCCTGAGCAGAAGCCTTTTTCAGCAAGCCCTTCTAGGATCTTAAGTTGACGCTCAAGAGTAATTGAATCACCATAGATCAGCCCAATATGGCTGTCAAGCAGCTTAAACCCTTTCTCGGTTATAGTCCCACCAAAGGTATCCCACATACACTGGATCGCTCCTTTGTGTTCTGGTGTCCCCTCAGCTGCCTCTGGATCTCCGCAAATGATCTTTACAGGATCACCTGAGTCAGGCCGAATGACTACACGGCCATTGCGTTTCATGATCTTGCCTTGGAGCTTAGGTAGGTATTCAGTGATAACCTTCCAGAAATCCCAAGTATCAGACACAATAGACACAAAGCCGTTAGGATAAACCTCTTCGATCAGCCGCTGGAAGGTCTCAAGTTCTCCTTCTTTAGAGCCCATACACATGACTGAGTGTTCTGTCGCTGGTACAGACACACCAATCATTTCTTTCTCTGCATCAGCTGCGTAGTGTCTTTCTAAGTAGCCAATAGCAGGAACGGTATCAGTACCTGTGAAGGACAGCAAGTGCCCTCCACCAACAGACTCAGCGTCTTCTAGACCTGACAGCCCACGGAAGCTGAAGTCATGTCCTTGGAATTGAACCAGCTCTGGATCAAAGCCAGTGATCTTTGCAAAGGCATCAAAGCGCCGTCTGTACGCCCTTGCAATGGTTGCCGCAGTAATTGGCTTCCAAAGCTTGTTAGACATGATTGTTTCAAGTGAGTTAGTCAGCCAGAAGAAGTCTGGGTGAGTGTTCCTAATGGTTAACAAAGGAACTTTCACAGGGCAGATAGACCCTTCTGGTAGCGCTTTAATCTCAATAGGCAGGTAGCCCAGGTCCCAAAGAGCTTCCATATGCTCAGTGGGAACAGCTCCTTGGCCTAGTGATGTATCCATACGGCGCTTGAAGCTGCGGATAGCTTGCTCCTTAGACAGGTTAAAGAAATTGCGATCCCAGTAGTCAATTAGGAAGTCTGAGATAAAGCCTTGAATACCAAAGACTACAACACCATCGTTACAGCCCAGAGGAGCTAGCTTCATAGAGCGCGGGGTAAGGTTAGAATAAACCTCTGTAGTGCCCTCAGGGTATTGGCGCCGATGATCTGCTTTATAAAAATCGATCAGAAGTGCTGCGTTTTCTTCGTACATCAGTTAGTTCCTTTTTTATCAGTTGTATCGACGCCAACAGTTAAGTAGTCAGAGGCAGCTTCGTTGAAAGTATAGAAGGCATAAACATGATCGATATACTCTTGCAAAGCTGTGACGCCCTTGCTAAAGATACCATGAGTTACGTAAAGCTCAACTCTATCAGCGCCATTTGCTTTCAAAACCTTAGCTAACTCTATAAAGGTTCTACCGCCATCGCAGATATCATCTACAATGATAAGTTTTCTACCTTTTACATAACCGTCAAACTTAGTTCCAGTTATTTCGCCAGTAGCTAAGTTTCTAGTTTTTGTGGCATAATGCACAGGCGGAGTCAGCCCCCAAGCGCCTAAGTGTTTAGCCAAGGCGTTTACTTTCTTTTCTGCACCAGCATCAGGACATACTAGCTCGTAGTGATCTTTCCTTACCCTGTCTTTAATTAGCTGGGCTGCGACTTCATACTGCGGAACAAGTACAGCATTATTGACAGCAGCAACTACGGCATCAGAGTGAGGATCTAGAATAAATACTCTATTTAAGCTTAAAGAGTTAAGTAGGCCTGCCATGGCTTTTACACCATGTGCTTCTCCTGGATTACAGACTCTGTCTTGCCTAGCGTAAGGAAAGTAGAAAAGAGAAAGCTGAATGCTAACATCATGATTTTTTGCCTCTCTAATGGCATTTACTGCCATTACAAGTTCCATGATATCGTCACTATTTTTTATAAGTGATTCTACTATAACAAAGTCGGGGATATCAATTTTTTCTGGCAGTTTAAATAGCAATTCACCACCTGGAAACTTAATTGGCGCTTTGATTTTTTCGTAGCTGATCCACAGCATTACTTCTCTCCCAGCTTTCTCTTGATACCTTCCGCAAGAGCAAGTATTTGCTCTACTGATAAGTTACTTTTAGCATGATTAATATCTGCCCTACAAGCTACTACATTACCTATGACGTAGCCTTTGCTGTTGTCTACTCGGTCAATTGTTAGGGCATCTACGTTTTCTTTATTTCCAAAAGGTTTACCAGTGTAGAAGCACTTTTTGGCCTTCTTCAAATTTCTAACGCTAGTGATTGTTAGATTGAAGTCTAGCCCTTTGTCAGATGCTCGCTTATATAGATTCAAGTACTTATAACAAAGCTCGACTTCATTCTTAACAGTCATTTTGCATCCTTAGTTTAGTTGGTAGTACTCATAGCCTCTACAGACTGCATCAGGACAATCATCTATCCAGACATCTATTTTCACCCCTTGTTTTAGCATGAAGGCATTTTTACCCATACCTCCAGTCCCAAAGCAACTGCCGCTTCCTATAAGCCTACCTAAAGATAGCCTAGGCTCATCCATATCTGCTTCGTTTCTGAAAGAAACACAGTAAACTTCATGACCTCTATCTAAGGCAGTTGATATAAACCAGTTCCACAGCAAAGGATCAGCTGTGTAGGTGTCATCGTAATCTAAACCTAATTTCATGTCAATAATAACTTACAATTATCTGGCAGCAAAGTTAGCATAGTTAGCTCATTATCTGTGTTTACGTTTTCCCAGGATTCAGATACTTTAAATCCTACTTTGTTAACTAAGTAATCTTCCCAAAACTCCAGTTGATCAGGATCTAGAATAACCTGCACCATTATAAGACCCTGGCCATGACCGTAATAGTCTTTAATTCGTTGAAGTTTTTCTTTTAATTTATTCTTCATAGCCTGAGTAGGCTTTTCATAAGGAAAATTATACAGATGAACAGCACCACAACACTTACCGCCGTGTTTAGCTAATGCAAACATTTTAACCTCAAATTAAAACAGCTGGAGCAGTTGATTCAAACTCTTTGCCCATATACCTACGCTCATAGCGCTCGTAAGTTTTCCAAGCCTCTGAGTTCTGAAAGTCAGTTAACAGAACTGGCTCCCTGTCTTCATAGTATGTTGTATCATATACTAGGTTAGTTTCTGGTTTAAAGTTTTTCTGTAAAAATTTAATAAGATCTTTTACAGTAGCAACTCTATTGTCAAAAGCCATTATTACAGTCCTGCAGTTTCACCGGGAAGTTTAGGAATTTCTGCGCAACTAATTTGCCAAAAAGCAATATCTAAGGAATCTAATACTGTTTTTTGGTTAGCAAGTTCAACAGTGCACTCCTCTATAGTGTTAAAAGAGTTAACAGGCCAAATCATTGCCTCACAAGAATTAGAATTAATTGCAGCACAGAAAGTGCCAATTAGTACAAACATTATTGCAGCTCCTTTTTAAGCATAAAAGCAGTTTTATCTTTTTTAAAAAAATCATTGTCGAAATCATTATTGTTGATAATCTTTGCATAGAAGTCTGAAGCCACGTCAACACCAGCCTTTAACTCTTGTACAGATTTTTCAATCTGGCTATGTACAAAGCTAATTAGTTTGTTATTGAACAGCCAGGCATTTGAGAGGCAACGATACTCTACTCCAAAGTCTTTTAGTCTGCAAGCGCCTGCTTTGCCATAAAGCTTTCGCCTCTCAGTGTCTTTATCCCAGAGTAAAGAGTATACACCAAGATTCTTATCAAGCAATCGACATAACACTAAGCTTTTGATATATTTTTCAATATCTTTTTCTTCTTCTTTGAAGAATCCTCCAATGTGAACGTGTCCTCCAACCGAACGGTAATTAACGTCACCTTCTGGAGTTTCGTTTTCTTCTCCTGTATATGGGTTGATGTCGCTGCTACAACCAATTACTAGAGCTTCTTCTGGTACTTTCTTTCTATCAATAGGTACTGTAACTCTTCGAAGAAATTGCATATTACCGGGTAAGAGTTTTCTTAGCTCTTTTTGAACAGTGCTAAGATTTAGCTTAAACTCTTTCAATGTGCTGGCTGGCTGAATATTAAATTCTACAGCTACACCATCAACTTGAACCGCCCCCCGTTGAACGGGAAACGGTTTCTCCTTGGTCCCAGGTATTAGTCCATGAGCACAAACAAATTGACCGCCTTGGCCTAAAAAAATTTCTGGATCGGCTCCAACCGTTACATCCACTCTTCTTCTTCCTTCTTGATTGGCACATCATTAGGGTTGCGTACAAACAAATAGTTAACAGCTCCGCCGATAGAGTTTTTAGTTTTCTTTACTAGTTTAAAGCCGTACTCTTTTAGCTCTTTAGGCCAATAGTGGTTGCTCTCAAAAAACTGAGTACTATTCAGCATTGCTGTGATCATTTTAGTTTTCAACGGACTATCATCAATTTGTTCCATAAGCTCTGCTAAAGTCATGTCATAGGTTTTGCCTTGCTGCTGAATTACAGGATATAGGATCTTAGTATAGAACTCATTGCAATCTAAGCCGTCAGCAGGCTTTACAGTTTTGATCTTATCCTTTTTATATTTTTCATTTTGAGTTCTTTGGTTTTTAAACCAGCCGATTGAAATATGCGAGCAAGAGAAAGTTCCAGCAGTTTCAACGTGAGTCATCTTAGCATCCCTTAGTTTTACTTGAACCAGCGCTTATTTACATTAATAAGCGAAACTTTAGATGGTCTTCCTGAGTGGCCGTTAGAAGTGCCACGCCATTGCTGCTGCTTAAAGCAGTTACCCCAAGGTAGCACACAGCCTTTAGGAATAGCAGGGTCTGTCGTACCAGAGCGACGGCCCCAGAATTGATTGCAAGCCAAAGATACAGCCATTTTATTTTACCTTTTTCCAGTTTTTTCCTACAGGCCTAAAGTACAGCTTTTTAGTAGCGTACTTATTACCATGATGATCTTCATGCCAGACATCTAGATGTCCAATCATTTCTTTCTTTGCGTGGTCCGCGTAATCACTGCCCTCTTCAAGCCCATTAGTAAAATCAACAGAGTGATGCCACTCTAGACAATCCTCTGGATCTTCAAGTACTGGCTTATCTTCATAGCAGTCAGTTACCAGATAGAAGCCCTTTTTAGTGATCCACTCATCTACGCCCTCATAGCTCATGCTGCTTCCTTTTCTGGTAGTGGGGTCTTAGTAGGGTGCTTAATAAGCTCTTTTAGCTTATCAAGCTCTTTGAACCTTCGTACTTGATACCAACGGACTAGCTTCCAAGCACTAGTTTTGTCATTAGCAATTATACCAATGTAAATACCTGCTTTTAGCTTTTGATTCCCATCCCAGCTGTAACGAATCATAGTTCCAATTGGAACAGGGCACTCCGGCTTACCGTGCTGTATTACTGGACCCCAATCTTCTTCAGCCATCTTTGTACTCCACCATAGGGCAGTAGTTTTCTTTCCAAGCTAGGTATTTTTGTTTGAACAGCCCTGGTGGCTTAGCTACTTTGTCTCTGATAATCCACTTGTTTATAAGGTGTGCAATACCTACTACTAGCGCTGCGCCAGAAAAAGTTGCCAGCACAAATAAGAAAACCTTTAGCGACTCCCATGGTTTAAGGTAGATCAATATCAGTAAGCCTGTGATAATTAGCGCAAAAAAAGCAAGAGCAAGTAGTCTAAGCCCAGTAGCACGCCAGTAAGCGCAAAAGTTATTGTGTCTTTCTTGCCAAGTACTCTCAAAGATTGGCGGGAAGACTTTCATATTCAGACGATAGTGCCAAGAGTTTTTGTTTACTACAAAAGAGTTCATAGTTTACCTCTGAGTTTGTTGGTTGGCCCGGTCGGAATTGAACCGACGACCCAGGCTTTATGAGAGCCTCGCTCTAACCTCTGAGCTACGAGCCATCACTTTTAGGTAGCAGCTTTAAAGATAAACTCTTCAGCTTCCCTTAGATTACTTCTATCTGCTCTATATAGCTTTACTTTTACTGATCTTTGAAAAATAGCAGAGATCACAGGTGCTAATACATTTGCTCTCTGAGATATTGTCAGGTCTTCTGTGAAGTCGCTAGCATTTAGATCAGCGTAAGCAGGCGATCCGTCAGACTCTTGCCACCAAATATGCCCATCTTTATATCCATCTGGGTTTTCACGCAAGGTTAACATAACCTCTTTTTTAGCATAAGACATATTTTAGCTCCTTTTTGTTTTAGTGGTGCCCCCTGCCGGACTCGAACCGGCACGCCCTTACAGGCCTGAGATTTTAAGTCTCATGCGTCTACCATTTCCGCCAAGGGGGCAGATTATTTTAAAGCTTTTCCAGCCTCACATCAGTCAGCTGGCCATCTCTCTCAACAAACACTACTTTATTTGCAAGTTTTAACTTGTTGGCCGCAAGAAGTGTTTCAGCATCATAGCAACGCCCTTCTACTGTGTAGTAGCGCACATACTCCTTAATAACAGGCTTTCTCACCAGCTTATAGGCGACTACCTCTCCAGTATCGTCTTTAAGAGTTTTAGCATTTGATGGAATCTCTGTGGTACCATCATTCAGCTTCCAGCCCGCTTCATACTCAGGTACAAGCTCTACTGAGTTTGAATAGACCCAGACAGAGCTTTCAGTATTATAGACCTCATCCTTAAAAAAGACCTTATCAGTAGTATCGTAGGGTACTCTGGCATGATGGTGGACGTTTAAAACTCGCTTACCGCACACAGGGCAAGCGGTTTTTGCGCGGGCCTTGGCTTGGTGCTTTTTCTTAGCTTCAGCGGCTTCCCACTCGTCCTCAGCTTGTCCGATGTAGCTCATCAGTCCATAAACCTCACAAAATTCAGTGCAGCCTTAGCATCTTCTTCCCCACAGAAGCACTCCCATAAGTGCACTCCTGTTCTAAACTGGCACCAACGCCCTCTGTTTTTCATCAATAACTCCCAGCTGAAACTTCATTCCAGAAATCAACTATCTCTTGAAATTTTCCTTCTCCGTTGATTTTGTCAAACTCTTCCTCATCTACATACAAAGCCTCTGAACCTGGGTAGCCTGCCTCATAATCAGCAACTCCAAGACCAATTCGAATCTTTGATCGAAGAGACAGAGTTACATCATACATTGTTTCTTTACTGATACCTTTAGTCCAATCAAACCTAGGCATCGCTGGATGGCTGGCGCTTATTCGTTTTAGCAAGTCTTCGTAAGTTTCAAGCATGTCTGCAACCTATTTATTTTGTAAGTATAAGTTCATTTTACTTCAGATGCATTGCAATTTCTGCAATAGCGCTTGTGAATGCTGCCAAATTGACAGTCCCAAACCATAGTAAACCAGCCAGTCCAAGAATGGCCGAATATCTTACACCACATGTCATACCTTCTGTATTGGCGACCCCGGAGAGATTCGAACTCCCGACCCAGGACTTAGAAGGTCCTTGCTCTATCCAACTGAGCTACGGGGCCAAACTCTTAGTAAGTAACTTTAATCAGATACCCTAGCTGCTCTTCCATTCTAGGGAAGCCCATTGGAGTGCTCTCTATCTTATCGTAGCCACCACTAAGCCAGTGAGTAGGCCGGAAGTCAGGCTGCTGTATCCATACACCGTTCAAAAAATAAGCGCTGCCAAAGATTCTGCCTCTGTGGCCTACTACATATCTGCCATTCTCAGGCGGGAGAACAGTAAAGCCCTCCCACCCACCGATAAAATTATTAGCCATTTAAACCTCTAAACCAAGATATTGCCAACCTCGTCTAGAATACCAACCTTGACAAAGATAGCTTCTACTTCTTCTCTGCTGAAGTTCTGGCAGCCCATACTGACCATATTACCAGAATTACAGATACTAGCCCATCTTGAGCCTACTCTAATATCTTTTCTAGAAGTTAGCCCCTCTTGCCAGTACTTGATAAATTCTTTAGCAGCTTTTCTCAAACTTACATTAGTGATAGAACAACCACTCTTGTAGACTGCCTCTGGTGAAAAGATGAATTTATGCTCAAACAGGTCCAAATTAACTTTATCGTTCTTGAATTTATAAGGACCTAGTTTTATACTTTTTACTTCCCCAAGTCGATCTATAAGCTGGCTAATTGCTTTTAGAGTGCTTTCTTCTTCATTACCAGGAAAAAGAACAGCAAGAGCTGCTAGAGCATTGTTTATATTTTCTTTTTGTGATTTTAGGTTATAGAAAGCAGTTTTGATGCTTGAAATAGAAGGAACAGCCTCTACGAAAAGTGGTGTCAACCCTTTAGCCTTAAACTGCTCAACTGCTTCTAGCAGCTCTTCAATTTTCAATACTTCCGCTGACCTTCTGCTAATATAGATTTTGTCTTCATACTGCAGTGTTTGCAAAGCTGCCATGATAGCCTCTGAGTAAAGAGTTAGGCGGCCACATTATTGCAGCCGCCTTAGTAGCTTAGAATCTCCAGCCAAGCCGAATGGAAGTTACAGCAGGTGCTTCATCAACCTTGATCGATTTCAAGCCAACTAGCAAATTGCGGCCCAAAGCAAAATCAACACCAACACCGTAAGTTCTGTCTGAGTCATCTGTTACTCCTGCAAAGGCATAAGGAAGAAGCCGACCTGCGTCCAGCCCTACCTGAGCCTCTGCTGATAGCGTGTCATAGCTATAGCCTAGCTCGCCTCCAAGCACAAGTGTTCCAAAATCCTTTCTGTAGCCAAGAAAGGCGCCAGCAGAGTCCTTTGAAGTGCTAGAAGTAGTTGTTACTTCTTCTTTGTACTCAGGATAGTAGTCAAAAACAGGATCATCGCAAGCTCTAGGCTGCCCTAGCTTAAAGCACTCAGTACTGCTCTCTTTTTCAGAGCTATGACTATAGCTTAGGCCTCCATAAAGCCCAGTCCAGGTTTCTGCAGGCGCAGCCACTGTGGGCTCATAGATAATTTCTGTTAGACCTCCAGCGTTAGCAGGGGTTACTGCGCAAGAAGAGACAAGCGCAAGAATTAAGATAGAGCTTTTCATCATGCCACCTTCAGCCAGTTTTGAATTTCAGAGAAGAGCTTGTGATCTGGGTTTTCGACTTGGCTAGCAGGGAAGAAATTAAAGATTACAGTCTCTGCAGGGATAGTCTGAGCTTTGACATTCATCTCTGTGCATTTGTAGGGCTTACCTCGCAAAAACTGTCTAAGAAGATGAGTTGCACGCGCCTTACAGCGCTGAATATGTCGTTCGCGGCTCATGTAGCTCATCCTCAGGTCGATATGGCCGATAGCGAGTTCTTTGATGTTAGTGTTGTCGCCATCTTTAGGCTTGAACTCTTTTTTGCTGATTCGTGAGCGATCTTTGATAAGGCGCCGCTGGACGCGAGCAAGCGCTCGCTGACCATTAGACAGACCTTCATAGTAGGCTTTCAGCCGCTGATCTTGGATGAATTGTTGGTCTTTGTTCATAGTAGTAGCTCCTTAGCAGGTTGCAGAGATGATGTTGCGATACATAGAAAAGAACGGAACTCTAAAACCATTTACTTTTAGTTGACAAGTAGCTCCCTCTTTAAGCTTACCATAGACATCTGAAGAATTAAACTTCAGGAAAGCCCAAGTGTCAGAGTTCTGAAATACCTCTTTTTCAGTAAAGATTAGGTACTTAGAGGTGAAACCGTCATTAATCCTTTCTTTACTCTGAATAGTAGTTTCAATAGTTTCTACTGTTCCATAGGCGGAATACGGAATCCAGCCTAAAAAAGCAATAGCTAGAATTAAAGACAAGATTGCTCTCACGTTACTACCCTTTCTATTTGTTTGTAACATGGTTCCCCATAGCAGCCCTTTAGCGGGCCTTCCAAGGCCACACCACCAAAGACTACCTTATCCTTCCATACGTCTGTAACTCTGAACCTGTGCCTAGGAACATCATCAAAGGCACGAATTTCAACTATAGTACCTTCCTTTATGATTGCCTTACTCATAGAAGCTGTGGCCTCCATAAGTTAGTACTAGCTTTTTATCGGCTAGATAGTTTGGTTTTGATCCGCTATGGAAATATAGCGCTGTAGTTTTAGGCACGACCATCTCACCTGTCAGTATTAGCTCTGCTGTTATTTGCAACTCAATCGAAGGAGGCGCTTGAGCAAATTGATCTGGTTGGTTGACTACCTCGCAAACCGTATTTGGAAAGTTTGCGCTTTCAACCCTGTTGAGGACTACAGCGGCCACTAATAACTGCCCTTTAAGGTCTTCTCCTTTAGCCTCAGCTTCTAGCACAGAAGCCAAACAATCTATGTCATCTGCTTTAGATGCTTTGCAACACGCCAGTAGGACCATGAATAAAAGTGCTAGCTTATTCATATCAGCTTCTTCTTATATTCTTCATATTTACTATACAGAGTCAGCTGCTCCAAAGCTTGTTTTTCAGATGGCCAAGAAAACCCAGACACCATCCTCAATAGATTAGCTGTAGTATCTATACTTGATAGGAGCCCATTGAGTACATTAGTTTCAAGTAAAACAGCACACCAGACTCCAGCTATTTTTACCTGAGGCACATAGCAGTTTTCTTCAAGTTTTACTACTCTACGGTCCAATTGCCCAGCCTCCATTGATCGAGTACAGAACCTTCAAGTCCAACTCCTTTATTGCTTTAGCGCAGCCTGCACAAGGGCAGCTGTTAGCTAGCTGTTGATTCTTGCTAAGTCTACAAACTACTAGCGTACAGCCTTTAACGGCCTCCTCGCCATAGAGGTTTATAGCTCTCACTATAGCATCTACTTCTGCATGTATAAAAATAGCTGCAGGATTCTTACCCCAAGCTAGATTAGCTGTATGTGTTTTGTTTTTATTAGTTCCATAAGCGAGAACTTTAGCTCCTTTCAAAACAGCTGCTGCATGTTTTTGTTTTAGCCCTACAGTGCTGCAAAGCTCTATCAGCCTAGTTTCTAGCTTTTTTGTTATCATGATGAAAAAAAAATTGAAAGAAGTGAAACGGGAGGCCCGAAGGCCCCCCGTGTTTTCATTCGATAGTGAAAGGAGTATAGGGCACGCCGAGTTTTGCCGCGCCAGGAGACATTCTGATGCCGTCTTTTCTTGGCAACCAGTCATCCTCACCGCCGCCAGATTCCGGCCACTCAACCCAGCGCTCATCTTCGAGCACCACTTTCAACTCTTCGCCCACGAACTTGCTTGCAGCGGTGAGCGCCGCCGGGAACCATTCATGGGGATTTGTCGCCGGACGAATCTCGAGCGAGACTTCTTCTCCGCCGATGCGCACCGTATCGATGCCGACGATGGCGCTCAGCCGGTTGATCAGAGTTTTCTCCTTCCCCTTCGCCTCTTTTTTGCGGTTGAAAGAATAGGCTTCCTTGTTGATCTTTTTCGGGAAGATCAGCGACGCCCGTTCCGTGTTCGGGTAAAGCACGAGTTTCAGTACAGACATAGTTCTCTCCATCTTTGCGTTGACTTCATTGAGGTTGGGTTGTAGCCTTACTTGTACTTCTGCGTAGTCTTGCTGTAGCCAGCACGATAAGTGCCGGGCTTGATCAGATGGCGGCCAGTGCCAGTCCGATAAGACTTGATGCCGCGATTGGGAGCTCCGTAGAGCCCTTTGCGCGTGGTAGGATTCCAGTGGATATTCATGGCTTTTCTCCTTTTCTAAGCCTTCCTTCAGCAAGACAGCAAGAATCGATGTCAGTCGATCCATACCACTCTTGCGCAGCAGTTTCGATAGTTTCCAGAGGAAACAGGACCTCAGTACGGACGGTACGAGCGGTCAACATCAACCGGCCCTTTGAGCGCGGCTGCACAGTGAACGCCAAAGTCATCAGCTTGCTCCTTGCTCATAGCCGATCGTTCGCAGTCTTGAACTCGATTGCCAGTAGCTTTCCAAACTACAT
>Ga0116191_1000872_pt1 | contig 25649 bp, 35 predicted proteins | sample AD_UKC111_MetaG_FD_89897 | JGI IMG/M metagenome (GOLD analysis project Ga0116191, IMG submission 89897) | Active sludge microbial communities of municipal wastewater-treating anaerobic digesters from Hong Kong - AD_UKC111_MetaG | ecosystem: Engineered > Bioreactor > Anaerobic > Digestate... | reverse complement strand
ACATTTCAATGCCCGTTCCAATAATATACGTTCTCTATTGTATCTCCCATCATACCATACAATTGATCTTAACTCAAATCCAATTGATGATGCTATATGTTATGTATCCAATGAATTACTAATATCATATAACGAAACTATAGATAGGTTATTTGAATTTGATGTCTTTCGGGAAAATGATTTTGACATGATTAGTTTAAATAGTTTATTTGACTTTATGGGTAAAGACTTCGATAGGTTTAAGTCTAAGTTTGCACTGGATTAGAATAAACAAAAATGAGATTATATTAATAATACAATATGACAGATAATAAAAATTATAACATATATAAATTTGACATAAGATTTAAGAAACTACAAGATAAAAAACTATCAGAAGATGAGTTTTATCAAGTTATGTGGAAGAGATCATTAGAGCACTGTAAATTTCAAATAGAAATGTTTAATGCATTCTCTATAGAGGACTACAAAACAGTATCTATAAAATACATGAATCCACTTAAAAGAAAAAGAGTACCTTATAAAAAGAAAGGATTAGAAAATGCATTTGATATTTGCATGGATATGGTATCAGAAAAAACAGGGTTAGAATATCATATTATATCCGAAAGCTTCGTATATAGAGTACCCAAAGCAGAAAAAAATTTGGTTAATTTCTTTGAGAATAAAAAACCAAATTGGGCAATTAAATTAGTAAAAATATGAATGAATTAAACAATATAGGAAAAATCCAATTTACAAAATCAGGAGATTCTTATGTAAAAATAGAAGAACATGAAATATTTGTTCACAGAAAAAACACATTAAACGCACTAAACGATGATATTGTTAAAATATCAACCTTCAAAAGGAATGGTAGATTTGAAGGAAAAGTAGAGGAAGTAATCGAAAGAAATCAAACTGATTTTATAGGTAGAGTACATAGAAATAAAAATATTACATTCGTAATACCAAATAGGAAATCACACGTTGACTTTTTAATTCCAGAAGAATACACTAAAAATGCAAAGAACAATCAAATTGTTATTGTTAAGTTTAAAAAATGGAAGCCTGGGACATCATCACCATATGGACAAATTATTAAAATACTAGGAGAATCAGGTGATAATAATACAGAGATGAATTCTATTATGTATGAATATAACCTACCAATAGACTTTCCACCACAAGTTGAAGAAGAAGCAAATAATATATCTACAGAAATAACAGATGAAGAAGTTTCTAAACGTAGAGATATGAGAGATATATTGACATTTACAATAGATCCAAAAGATGCAAAAGACTTTGATGATGCTCTATCATTCAAAAGACTTAGTTATAATACATTTGAGATTGGTATTCACATAGCGGATGTATCTCACTATATCAAACCAGGTAGTGAACTTGAAAAAGAAGCTATCAATCGTTCTACATCTGTTTACTTAGTAGATAGATGTATTCCAATGCTTCCACATAGATTATCAAATGGTTTATGTTCTTTAAGACCAAATGAAGATAAGCTTACTTATTCGGTTGTACTAACTATGAATAATAATGGTAGGATTCTAAATAAATGGTTTGGTAGAACAGTAACACACTCAGACCATAGATTTACATATGAACAGGCACAATCTATTATAGAATTTACTAAAACTCATGGTAATGGAAATGAAAGATTGGATTTAATTACCGAATTATTAGAAGAGTCCGGATTAACAGAACGACCAAAGAACCTACAAGATAATTTAATCGAAGCAGTAATTATATTAGATTTAATTGCTAAAGAATTAAGAAAGGAAAGAAACTCAATTGATATAAATTCATCAGAGGTTAGGTTTAACTTAGATGATAAGGGAAAACCAACAGATGTTTACTTCAAGCAACAAAAGGATTCTAATAAATTAATAGAAGAGTTTATGTTACTCGCTAATAAAGAAGTATCTAAACTACTTTCAAATACCGGATATCCATCTATTTATAGAAATCACGATACTCCTAGTGAAGAAAAGATTATGTCTGTTAAGAATGTATCTATGAATTTTGGTTATGATATTGATGTTACTAAAGAAAATATTAAACAATCATTGAATAAGTTAATGCAAGACATAATAGGGAAACCAGAAGAAACTATGATTTCTACATTGGTCACTCGTTCAATGTCTAAAGCATACTATGATTATAAAAATATAGGTCACTATGGTCTAGAATTTGATTTCTATAGTCACTTTACTAGTCCAATAAGAAGATTTGCTGATGTTATCCTGCATAGAGTTCTTACAAGATATTTAGAAAAAACAAACATATCCTATGAAATTACAGAAATGGATAAGCTATGTAATCATATAAATAAAATGGAGAATTTATCTGCTAAAGCACAACGAGATTCTATTAAATATAAACAAACTGAATTCCTACAAGATAAGATTGGTCAAGAGTTTGCGGGTATTATATCTGGGGTAACTGATTGGGGTATTTATGTTGAGTTACTTGATAATAAGTGCGAGGGCATGATTAGAGTATCTGATTTAGAAAATGCTCTTGGTGAAGATACTTATATTGATTCAGAAAACTATATGGTTGTAGATGGTAAATATGAATTAAAATTAGGTGATGTTGTTATGGTTAGAGTAGCAAATGTAGACCTTGATAGAAAAACAATAGACTTTCAATTATGTTAAAGATTTTATGGAATAGTTTGTTTGGGGAACTACCAAATGAGTATGTTAATTCAAAGGAGTTGAGAAAGATATTATCCAATAGTGATGATGCGGATGCATTAGCAAATGCAATAGAAGAGAACAAACATAATAAAGAATTTACAGTAACTCTATCTGATAATAAAAAATACAGATTGAAAAAAAATTAAAACCCTCATATTATATGAGGTTTTTTGTATCTTTACTTTATGAAAATAATTATAAATATAGGTAGAATTGTATGGAATTATATTATTGTTCCACTTATAGAAGCAATTGGTTCTTCATTAAATTCACATTAAATAAGCTTATTGTGTTTATTAAAGTAAGCTGTTAATTTTTGATTTAGCTCATTTAATTCATTATCAGACATATCATAATACTCCCACGCATTAGTTGTATTAGAACCACCGTCAATAGAATTATATTGTTCAACTATCTTATAATAATTATTTCCATTAGTGTATAACCAATCATCTAAATCATAAACATTATTAAAATCTAATCTTAGATTATATTCTAATGGTGTGTTGTCGCTTCTTATTGAAAATACTATCATATTAATTTATTATTTCAAAATGTTTGATAAACTTTTTTTCATCTAATCCAATAGATGACATATCATGTGATACCACATATGACTTACACCAACTATTATCTATATAAAAGTCATATTGTTCACCTTCAATAAAGGAAAACTTACCACCCTTTGACTGACCATCGAAAGAATCATCTATTAAAAACCAATTGGATTCTTTAATACACTTACATTTCTTCATATCTTATTAAGGGAATTATTCATATCATTAATTAAATCTTCGGTATCTTCCAATCCAACAGACAGTCTAACTAAATTTTCTTTAATTCCCAAAATACCTTTAGTTCTTTCATCCATAGAATAATGTGTCATATAAAACGGATGTTGAATTAAGCTTTCAGTTGATCCAAGAGATACAGCTAATGTTATTAACTTTAATTCATTTAGAAATTTAAATGACTCTTCTTTTGTGGTTCCTATCTCAAATGAAATCATAGAACCAGCAGATTTACACTGTGATTCGAATATTTCCTTTTGTTTACCTGTTGAATAGTCCAAGAAATGGACTTTAGTTACTTTTGGGTGATCTTTTAGAAACTTAGCAACAACTTTAGCAGAAGTGGCTTGTGCCTCCATTCGAATCTTTAATGTTTCTAATGAGCGAAGTAATAACCAACAGGTATGTGGGTCAGCTGTCATTCCATAAAATGTTCTCGTTTCTTTTACTTTAGACATCAATTCTTTTCTACCAGATACACATCCGGCAATTAAATCAGAATGTCCTCCTAAGAACTTAGTAGCTGAATAAACAACCATATCCATATTAAAGTCTAATGGTCTTTGAAATATTGGACCCAAATATGTATTATCAACAACAGTTATACACTTTCTAGTAGATAACTCATGTGATAGTTCATCAATCATTTTGAGTGATATTAAGTCATTAGTTGGGTTTGCTGGTGTTTCTATATAAATCATTCTAACTTTATCAAGAGCATCATTTAGACGACACAAATTAAATATATCTTCTTTAGAATGTGATGATTTAAAGAATAAAACATTTATACCCATATCCTTTAACTGATGTTGTATAAAATGATTTGTACCACCATATACTGGATTTGAACATAAGAGAAAATCACCTGGTCTTAAAAAAGATACAAATACAGATGAAATGGATGCCATCCCAGAACAAAATATTCCACTATCTTCATATCCATCTAGTAAAGATATTCTATTTTCTAGTATCTCAATATTTGGATTATTTAATCGACTATATATTAGACCTGGCTTACCTTCTCCGGTATAGGCATTTTTAAAAAAGTTTTCTCCATCTTCAGCCGAACTGAACTTGAATGTTGATGTTTGAAATAAAGGAACTTTAACTGATCCTTCTGACCAATCTGGGTTATACCCATGTGACATCATTAAACTGTGTGGTTTCATTATCTTACTTTGTATGTTTTCTTAATTTTTGGTAACCATTTAATATCTAATATATCTTTTGAAAAATATTGGTTTAATTTTAATGTTTTATATGGATTATGATATATAGTGGCTAACTTATTCAAATCTTTAATTTTCTGTAATCTATTCAAAAATTTATATGGTTCTGACTTATCTAAACACAAATCATCAAATAACTTCTTCCATAAAAAGACTTTGAATCCGGATTTAATTTTATCTTCGGATTTTATATATCCAGTATCATCATTATCATAGAAAAATTGAATATCCAATGAATTATTCTCAAAGAAATCTGTTGGTGTATTAACACCTGTAACTCCTATAGAATTTGGATAAAAGATAGAATCTAAGTAACCCTCAAATATAGAGATTGTATCATCAAATGATATATTTAAAATATTGAAGTAATATGATAATTTATTATACGCATCATATTCATCTTGTTCTAAATATGATTCTTCTGGGTTTAACCATTTATGTATTGTCTCATAATTGAATATCTTAAATGAACGATACTTACCATCTTTAAGATTTCTTATTTGCATACCTAGTAATTTATCATCTCTTCTATTTAAGATACAAATTACTGGCTCTTTATAATCAGCATTTTTCCAATTAACTGCTTCATATATATTCTCTCTCATTGATTTTGTAATACCTCTACTATTTAAGTATAAATCAATTATCCCATTTTCTTTAACTGGCGAAAAGTTTGTTATAAAATGTTCTCCGGTATTTAAGAAGTCAGAAAACTTACTAAAGTCAATTAGTTTATCTAAATGTGTATATACTATAGAATCTGACTTCTTTTTATAGTCAATTTTGTGATTTGACTCAGCATTACTTAATTCAATACGTATATCAACATCAATATCAACACTAAAGTCTCTACAAATTTTTAAGAAGTTTGAATTTTTAAAACAGTTAAAACATTTATATTGATTGTTATCAAATTTAATATTTCCCCTGAAGTTTGTTGGGTCTTTTTCAGAGTCTCCACAATATACACATGAAAAATTAAATCTATCTCTATAGTGTCTTACCTTCCATTTTACTGGATTTGTATGTACCTTTTTAAGTACCTCAATTAATTTTCCCTCAACGTATTCTTTTGTCAATAATGCCATGATACGTTTTATGAAAAAGAATAGAAATGTTTATTTCTTTTTCTTATTTGATGTCTTGTTAATGTATTTATCTAATGATTTGTCTGGACCTATGTGTCCAGTACCATCATCATCATGTTCATAGTATCCAAATATATTAATTAAACTATCCTCGGATTCTGTAGCATAATCCAATCCTTTTTTAAACTCATAATTATTATCAGAGTATTTTCTATATTTCTTTATAAGTTGACTAGCAATTTCACTTAATTCATTATACTTAGAAAGTAATTTATTTAAATCACTTTCAAGTTCTGGATTATCTTTAAAATATTTTCTCTTATCTAATTCTCATCTATAGTTTCTTGTATGTCTTTTTTCTTAATAGACTCATTATATTTTTTAATATGTTTCATTAGTCTCTTTTATTATATTTAAATGTTGCTTTTACCTCAGTTAATTTAGAATCAGTATCTCTATTTAATTTATACTCATCATTTTCCTTATATACAGAATTATTCTCATTACTCTTAACCAAAACAACATCATACATTATTGTAAATTTGTCAATACAGTCATAAACTAAATTAAGATCTATATCTTCTCTATTATTCTTTATAGATATTCTAATTTTCTTATTTATAAAATCATAATCATAAACAAAAACACTATAATCCATATCAACCAATTCTTGATACGAATAGGAAACCTCTTTAAATACACCAGATGCAAATGAGAAACACTCATTGATATATTTATAGTCTTTATTAGTAAGATTTACTTTAATCTCATGTGTATATACACGACCAAATATATATGATAATGTTTTCTCTTTTTTATTAAGTTCTAAAGATATTTTGTCATTGGATATTTTTATTATATCACCATCTTCTGTTAATTTAGAAAGAGATTCACCATCTTCTGTTCTCATATTTTTTAAAATGTAAAATACAAATTTCTTATCCTTATTGTTTCTAAGGTATTTATACATCTCTTTAGCTATAAATGTTCCTAAAAAAACACCACCAAAAAGACCCCAAAAAGATTCATATTTCTTAATATATTTCATATGGCTATATATTAATTGTAAATATTACATTCTTTGCATAACCATTTTATGAACATTATTATATTCATCACAGTCACTTGTATTAAGTCTAGAAGCACTCATTAAATTATCACTTATTGATATTTCCCATATTTTAGTATATCCTAAAACAAATTTAGCTTTAGATAATAAGGGGTGATTAAGTTTTTCTATTATAGAATCATCTGGTACTAAAGTTAATGTATTCTTTTTAGAGTCAAATTCCCAGTTACCAACAGATAAAGGAAAACCGGTTGATGACTCAGAATACTTACCATCAGGTAAAATATTTAGTGTATATGCACCCATATATAATGACTTATCACCATCATGTTCCGACATATATACTTTCCAAGTACCTAGTATTTCTTCCTTTTTCATATTAAAACTTAATTGTATAAGTAACTCCAACTTGATCTAATTTTGGATAAAGTTTATTATTTGAATATAAAGGAGCATTTATATTCAATTTCAAATCATCACTTATAAATTTTGGTTTAACAACTATAGTGTGATCTGGTTGTATTTCTAAATAGTTATGAATAAAGTCATCTGGATTTTTAACCTCTTTTGGTAAATCTAATTTGGTTATATTTTTATCACTCGACTTATTAAAATTTATAATCGAATTTACTATAGATAATTTAACTTGATCTTTTTCTATATCTTGAGCTTGTGATTTATTAATCCCTATAGTAAACAATGAAGCTAGTGCTATTAAAATATTTTTACCATATTTTTCAGCGATATACTCATTATATGTGTTGATATTTTTCATAATTTATATATTAAAAAATATACGTGGAAAAAATGTCATAAACTAATACAATCTTGACATATTCTAAAAAATTTGTAAAACCACTATACTAAAGATTGGGTTAAGATAAATACATTATAAATTTTATGCTACCGCAATCATATACTCTATAATATTTCATATCATGCATTATTTCCACTTCTGTTTTATTTGGATCAGACCCATTTTTAACTAAAACATCTTTTCTAAATGAAAATCTACTATGTTTAATATATTTTTTACACCAGTAGTAATTTATTGGTGTTTCCCCAGCATATTCAAATCCAATCTTTCGATATAAATTACCATCACTTCTGGAGTTATCACAGTAGCTGATTATTTGCTTTGGACTATATTCATTGATAAAATGTTTCATCAATTTAGATGTACCACCAATAACAGAATATCCTATTTTATTACAAAATCTTAATAATTCCCAATACCCCTCAATTGAATTTTGTCCAAGAGATTTTCTTAATCCACCAAATGTAATTAAACTAACCAATTCATTATTATAGAATAATCCTATTTTTACCTTAGATGGAACATATCCCTGTAAATGATTATCTTCTAGAAATTTTTTATATTCAGAATTAGAAACAGGTGAAATTTTACATTTTCTAGCATAAATTTTATATTCTGTCTTACCAATTTTATTAGAAATCATTGATTTTAATATATCGGTCTTATACATCCAATCATCTTCCCATATATTAAAAATTGATATACTTTTTGACTTAAAGAAATTCTTTTTATCTAAATGATAATTCTTTGGTTTATTAAATTCACTATGCCAATATAAACCATTATATTCAATTCCAAATCCAAGACTTGGCAAATAAATATCTATTTCATAATTATCAATTACGAAATTTTCATATATATCACCGTCATATATTGATTTTATATATTCTAATACTTCTTTTTCTCCCTTTGAAATGTTACTGCCATTTTTAGGGCTGCAAAATGTACAACAAACTGAATTAGCTTTAGTTCTTAGATAATATAACTGTTTCGATATTATAAATTCTCTATTACACTTTAAACATTTTAAACATAATTCTTGACCATTTATTGATATAAATTCATAGTCATCATTATAATTTTTATACATTTCTATAATAGAATTTCGTTTTGATTGTTTAATTTTTTCCCTTGTATTTAAAAAATCATCACTTTTTAAATATTCTTTATATTTTTCCTTATACTCATCTGTTTTTGTATGATGATCCACACCATACTTTTCTAAATTTAGTATTCTCATCTTTTCCTTATACTCATCTGTTTTTGTATGATGTTCCACACCATACTTTTCTAAATTAGTTTGTTTTGACTTTTCTTTAAAATCATCACTTTGCTGATAATGTTCTACACCGTATTTTTCCAAATTGCTCGATTTTAGTTTTTCTTTGAATTCAATACTTTGAACATAATTTTCCACACCATATTTCTCTAAATTCGTTTTTTTTGATTTTTCTCTAACCTCCTTTACCAACATTGTATTTTCCACACCATACTTCTTCAAACAAGTATTTACATATTTTTCTCTATTTAATTTTATAATTTCAATATCATTATTCGAACACTTACTAGAGCAATATACTCTATATCCCTTTGTATAAGATATAAATTTAGTATTATTATCACATTGTTTACATTTACAATATCCACCCAAATTATTCACATAATTATATAACAATTCACTATAATTTGTAATATTATATTTTTTATTATACTCTTCAACCCTCAAATAAATATCATTGTAATATTTTTCTATATAGAATTTCCGACGCTTACACTCATCCATTAAATTAATTACCTCTCTATCCGACATTTTTGTAGTTTGTTTTTCATATATATTAAACTTTTTCCTCTATAAATCATATTTATGATATAAATACTGACAAATAAATTTTTGGCACGATATTTGACAATAAAATTTCAAAATAAAAATAAATTATGGCAAAAAGTAAAAAAATAATCGGAATTGACCTAGGCAGCTACAATAGCTGTGTATCTGTTTATGAAGGATCAGAAATTAAAATTATTCCAAATTCGGAAGGAAGCTTAACTACCCCATCCTATGTATCTTTTGGTAAAGATGGTGAAGTTAAAATTGGTGAACCAGCAAAAAGACAAGCAGCTCTTAACCCAGAAGGAACAATTTTTAATATTAAACGTTTAATGGGTAAATCTTATGACCAAGTTAAACATTTAAAACGACCATATAAAATTGTTAACTCTAAAGGAAGAGCAGCAGTTGAAGTAAATGGTAAAGTTTATTCACCAGAAGAAATTTCAGCAATGATTGTTCAAAAAATGAAAAAGACCGCAGAAGAATTCTTAGGACAAGAAGTAGAGCGTGCTATCATTACGGTTCCGGCTCATTTTAACTCTGATGAGAGACAATCAACAAAATTAGCTGGTGAAATCGCTGGATTAAAAGTTGAAAGAGTTATCTCTGAACCTACAGCAGCAGTATTAAACGTTGATGCAAATTCAAATAAAAAATATGCAGTATTAGACTTTGGTGGTCAAACATATGACTTATCAGTAGTTGATGTTGGTGATGGGGTATTTGAGATCTTATCAACTGATGGAGATTTAGATTTAGGTGGTTCGTTATTCGATGAGAAAATCGTAAACTGGATTGCTGATGAATTCTTAAAAGACGAGAAGGTTGATTTAAGAAAAGATCCAATGGCATTCCAACGTTTATGGGAAGCTGCAGAAAAAGCAAAAATCGAATTATCAGCAACAGTAACAACAGATATTAACTTACCATATATTACATCAATTGATAATCAACCAAAACATTTAGTTAAAACATTAACAAGAGCTAAGTTTAATCAATTGACTGAGGATTTAGTTGATAAAGCTATGAAGATTGCTAAATCAGCAATGGATAAGTCTGGATTATCAATGAATGATATTTCTGATGTATTATTAGTTGGTGGATCTACTCGTATTCCATTAGTCCAAGAAAAAACAGAGGAATTATTTGGTAAAAAACCAAATAAATCTTTAAACCCCGATACTTGTGTATCATCTGGAGCAACTGTACAAGGTGGTGTTATTTCTGGTGATGTTAAAGATGTTTTATTATTAGACGTTCTTCCCATCACATTAGGTATCGAAACAATGGGTGGTGTATTTACAAAGATGGTAGAATCAAATACTACAATCCCATGTAAAAAAGAGGAAACCTTCTCAACTGCATCTGATGGACAAACATCTGTAGATATTAAAATCTTCCAAGGTGAAAGAGCTTTAGCAAAAGATAATAAAATGGTTGGTACATTTGTATTAGGTGATATTATGTCAGCTCCTAGAGGTGTTCCAAAAATTAAAGTATCTTTTGACGTGGATTCAAATGGTATCTTGTCTGTAACTGCTAAAGATGAAGCTACTGGAAAAGAATCTAATATTCGTATTGAGGGTTCTACATCTTTATCAAAAGAAGAAATCGAAAGAATGAAAACAGAAGCAGCAGCTAATGAAGAAGCAGATAAAGCGGAGATGGAAAGAATTCAAAAAATCAACTCTGTTGATTCATTGATTTTCCAAACAGAGAAACAAATTAAAGAGTTGGGAGATAAATTATCAGAAGAAGATAGAACATTAATCGAATCTAAATTAAATCCTTTGAAAGAAGCATTTGATAAAAAAGAGGTTGATAGTTTTGATTCTTTAACTGAGGATTTAAACAAAACATTTGGGGAAATAGCTACTAAGTTATATTCACAAACTAATGAAAATGAGGATCAAGGATTTACCTCCGCCGAAGAGGTGAAATAAATCAATCATTTACTGATTAATAAAGACCTACAAATTGTAGGTCTTTATTTTTTCTATAAACTCATCATAATTCTTATCAATTATAAATATATAATTATAGTTATTTGATAAACAAGATTGTTCTTTTACTAAATTCTGTTCCAATGATGAGTTATATGTCCAACTTGATTTTATTTCACATAATAAATTGAATTCCTTTATATAAAAGTCTGGATAATATCTTCTATGTTTATCATTAAAAAAATATTTTACGACAATATCTTGACACAAACTGATATTTAGAGATTCACATAGTTTAATAAAGTCTAATTCGTATGTACTTCGGTATGTGTAATTCTTATAGTGTTTTAATTTCCCAGAATTTACTAACTGTTTTCTATGTATATCAATATTTTGTAGTGGATTTTCAACTCCATAATTTTTCATACAGGTTTTTTTTCTTTGTTCTTTAACAAATTCAATCTCTGATATGTTTTTAACACCATACTTAGTAAGTATTGTTTCCTTGTGTTTTTCAGAATTTGAATAATACTCATCCCCATATAGGTTTAATTTTGTTTTCTTTGCCTTTTCTTGAAACTCTTTTAATTTGTATGCGTTATCCACACCATATCTTTCATTTGTTGTTTTTCGTCTTTTATCTACTACAGAAGGCATACCAACACCATATAGTTCTAACGTTGTTTCTTTTACTTTAGTATGTGAGCATTTTTGGGAACACGCATAAAATCCTCCTCTTTCTACACTAAGTATATAACTTCTATATGGTGTATTTTTTATTATTCCACAAATATCACACATTACATCAATTCTAATATGTGATGATTTTGGTAAATCATTAACCTCAATGTTAATTGTTTCATTTACTTTTATCAAATAACCCAACTCCACATATCGTTTTATACATCTACCATTAGGCTTTACCTGAACATATTTTGATATAATCATATAGGACATTTTATTTTTAATATATATTAAAAATAAAATGTCAAATTTGTCAAATATGAAAAAGAGAACTACCAGAACATTTAGTATAGATGATACTACATATTCAAAATTTAAAGATACAATAAATAGATTAAATCTAAACCAATCAAAACTAATAGAAAGCTTAATTACTAAGTGGATGACACCAAAGGAGGTTGTTATAGTTGATTTATCAAAGGATGAAATTAGAACTAAACTATTGAATGAGTGCCATAAAAATAATAATCACTCATTTGATAATTACTTAGAACGAGGAATAACTCAGTTTGCGTATGATAAGGAAACAGGTATGGTATTATTTGCTATTGAGAATGGAAATTTAATAACAACCGATAAATCAGAATTGTACAAATAATATATATTGGTATGAAGTTCATAAAGGGATATAAATTATTTGAATCGGAAAGAATATCTGTATCAAATGGGAAATTAAATACAACACAAAGTAATTATAGAATATTCACACCAGAGGAAAGATCAATTATACAACTATGTACCATATACAGAATAAAGAATTACATAATAAACGATGACTTTACTATTGATGTTACTAATGGTGATGTTGATATATCTGATTGTTCCCTAACTGAACTTCCATTGAGGTTTAATAGAGTCGAAGGTAATTTTAATTGTAGTTCCAATCAACTAACTACATTAGATGGTTGCCCACAATATGTAAATGGGGATTTTAGATGTGATTCAAACGAATTAGAAAGCTTAATAAATGGTCCAAAATTTGTTGGTGGTATTTACTATATACAAAATAATTTAATTCAAACACTAGATGAGTTGAAAGATGTTGAGTTTAATTATATTGAAGTGGAGAATAATTGTATTGCGAATATCAGTATAGATATGGCAAATAAAATTGATATGGATAGAGAGGATGGTGGTATTGGCGAGAATCCAATTGATACATTAATATATTCTCTACTTATACTAAACATAGGATATAAAAAGGGACAGGATGATGTAGAAAATGAAGTATATCTAAATATAATAGAAAGATTAGATGAGTTTGAAGTAATACAACCAACTGATCATATTGGATATTATGAGATTGATCTAATAAACTTAAATAGACTATTTGATTTCTATGATGAAGAATTTGATGAAGAGTCTGTAAAAAAACACATTTTATTAGAGTTTGAACATAGTAATTATGGATTTAACACATACTACAAATTCGTATAACAATCAAGTAATAGATTTAACTCTTCTTCAATAATTGGTTTCTCACTATCCCATTTCATTTTAAACCAAACGGTATTAGGAACAACTGTTTGAATAAACTTAATAGTTCCTTCTATAGATTGTCTAGCATTTAATCCAAATTCTTTACCAACACCTAAATAGTTTTGTTGAATACGATTAGTTTGTAGTAACTGAGACATATCAGCATCTCTCATTATACATTCAAGTAAGGTTAGTTCTGATTGTTCTTTTTCATAAGGATATTTAGTTGATAATATAAGACTCTCTACTAAATTATCTTTGAATTTATTTGTTTGTGAATTCCACTTATTATAGGCTTCTATTGCGGTATTAACATTCCAAGTATCGGTTTGTTTACCTCCGGAGTGATTAAAGTCATGGAATAACCCAGCACATACAGAAGCATCAGTTTCTTCTTTAGAAATATTATAGAATTGACAAGCTTCTAAAACAGAATTAGATACAACTAATGTATGGTATAGATTGTGGTAAGGTAGATTGATTGATTCATTTGTGGTTAAATGTAGATTGATTATTGATTTAACCCACTGATTATTTTTAATATAGTTAAATAATTTCATATAATAAAGATACGAAATTATTTTCATATTACAAAATGTATATGCACAAAAAAAGAGAGCCAAACGGTAACTCTCTTTCTCGTTGTATCTATCTTTTCAGATGGATACTTGGTCTAAAGCATCTTATTTTTCTTTATATCTCTATTAGTTTTACTACATAAAGGTTGTAGATTTGTATAGTGATTTAGTTTAATTATTTCTTCTTCATTTAGTGATAGATAATCCAATGATATTTTCTGTTTTTGAATTTTTCTTATATCCTTTAAATTCAACAGATTTTCTTATTAGAGATCTAACATTATGTTTAAATCGAAACAAATTATCTTTCTTGAGTCTTTCTTTAGTATGTTATATTCTTTATAAGAATTTCCTCTTTATTTTCTTTATAATATTTCTTTTTATTTTCAAGATACTTATTTCGATTCTTATCATATTTCTTTTTATTAAGAACTATAAGTGTTTCTTTATTATCTAACCAATATTTTTTATTATATTCAATTTGCTTAATTTTAGATGATTCTTTACTTCTAAATTTAATATTAGAGATTTTTGTTACACTATTATGGCAGTCCTTACAATTATTTCTATATCCATCTATATTATCCTTACGTTTATAAAAAAATTCTATATCTTTCTCAGTATTACAAACCGAACAAGTCTTTTTCATTACTTACTTAAAAGTTTTGTCAAATCTTCTGTTATCTTAGTTATAACTTTTTTATTATCAACCATTAGGTTTGGTATGTTTTTAATAACAGAGAATTTATCCTCACCAACAACCTCCATTTTTTCAAATATTTTTATAAGGTCTGGACGAGATGCATATTTATTAATATAATATGATTTTAACTCATTAACGAATTGTGTTAAATTAACACCCATTTTTTGGTTATACTTAACCATTTGTAATTCATTATCTTGTTTCTCGATTATAAAATACCAAATACTACTTTTACTACATTTAACATTCTCTAAGAAGTTATAAGCTTTAGAAGCTTTAGTATTCTTAGGGAACTTAGCAATCTTACCATAAAACTCAACTTCTTTCTTTTCATCTAAATTAACAATACCTTTAGATGGTTTTTTCTTTTTATCTTCTGGTGTATCATAAATAGAATCTTCATTTGGTTGTAATTTCTTATCTTTTAATGTAGATTCTTTCTTAGTAGACTTAATATTTGTTTCTTCATCTGCAGTTCTTTTAGTGAACTCTTTTGCAAGAATTTCTTGATTAGTAATATCTTCATATTCTGATGATGCACCAATATACTTCTTAGGAGCTTTTCCACTTGGCTCTATCTTTTCATTCTTCTTAGATTTATCATCTCTCATTTGTGAGAATTTCTTTAATGACATTGGCGTTTACTAATTTTTGTTCTTAATATATTTGATAATATATAGTATATATTAAAAAAGTTTTCTGGAAATCTTCATTTATCAAGAAAAGTAAAGAAATATTACTTAAATTCTATATAAAATTCATCAAATGAATACTCCTCACCATAAAGATTACTTATTATTTCTTTGATATTTGGAACGTCGTGCTTTTTAAATCCTCTTTCAGTACCCTTTCTAATGGTTCCTTTATGTTTAATTGGTATAATTACCTCAAAATCTTCCGCATTTAATTCGTATTCTAGCATAGATATTGTTCTTTCTATTACATCTATAAAGTTATCCACATCTCTATTATTTATCTCATTGATATAAAATTCTAGCCAAAAAGATTCTGTTTCGGTTTCATTTGGTAATGAAATAGCATAATCTTCACCACCATGAGCAATATCTAACATATCAAATATGTATTGTGCACAATTTCTTATTTTTGATTTATATTCTAAAGCAGTTTCAGACTTTTCATCTTTTATTTTAGATATTTGATTATCGAAATCTTTAATCTTATCTAAATAATCACTATGTTCATTGAATTTTCTAAGCTTCATAATGTATATATTATTTAAATGAAATAGATATTAATGTTATCTCACCCACTAGCTTAGATATATCACTAATAGTATTAGTTCCGTGTGGTGTATCGAAATATTGATGATATGTTGTCTCCTTATCTGTATTCAATTCTATTGCTACTGTAAAATCATCCGCATTTATATCGGACTTTAATTTAGATATTGATCTTTCCACATTACTAACTAACTCATCATCTATCTCCAAAGTGCCTCTATCAAAATAAAGATTAACATGAAAATATGGTTGTTCCTCCTCTAAACTTGGTGGTTCAATTTCATATGTTTTACATATATCTGTTAAATACAAAACACAATCTTCTATTTTGGATATATATTGCAATGCTTGAACATCAAATTCTTTTCTGAATTTAAGAATATCCTCTACATATTTTGTTTGTTCGTTATATGTTTTTAAATATCTCATTTAAAATAGATTCTTATTTTTGTTATAGGATTATTTAACTTCGATATTTGATTTACTTTCAATAGTTGATCAAGCTCTTCAATATTATCGAATGAATAGTTGTTAGATGAAGTCTCTGTTTCTTTAATACCAAAAGAAAAACTAAAATCCTCAGCATTCAAATCATCTGATAGTCTTTGACAAGAACGTTTTACTAAATCTACAAGTTCATTTATATCATCATATCCTTCTGCGCTAAATGATATTCCAAAATACAATCCGTTACTTTTACTTGGTATTGTTATATCACATTTAAATAAATCAGATAGATATATAATACAAGATTTTACTTTATCCACATATTCCTTTTCTAGATAATATATTTGGTTATCTAAATCATCATACTTCTTTACAAAGTCAACCTGTTCATTATATGTTTTTAAGTATTTCATTTAAACATAATAGTTATTTTTACTAAATCACCAGATAACCCATATATATCATGCATACCATCTAATGATGTATCAACAATCCTCACAAATTGTAATCCACCGAAGTTTGAATTCTTACCATTATAATTTGATTCTAATTCAATTATAAAATCACCAGCACCCAAATCATTTTTTAACTTATCTATAGTTTTATGTAATGCATCCATAACATCTTCGTATTCTGTCATTGATATACCAGATGAATTTAATGTTACTCTAAATGGTTCTACTCTTCTACTTACATTAGTAATCAAAGATAATTTAATAGAATAATCATCCATTAAATCACTTATATACAAAATACAATCTTCTATCTGTTTAGTATAGGACACTTTAATAGATTCAACATCATCTAAATATTTAACTACTTCATTATATGGCTTTATGTGTCTCATTTAAAGTTAATATGTATTTCTTTTATCTCATCTTCTATATCTTTAATGTCATATCTAACCTCTTTAGAGTATTTAGTGTTTTTTGAATTTGACCACCCAAGTAGCCAACAATTTTTACCAGAAAAAAATTCTCTAGTATAAAATCTAGCAGATGCACCTTCTTCTCTTTTACCAGATGCTACCGTAATGGCAATAATAAAATCTTCGGCTTTCAATTCATCTTTAAGTTTTGCAATTGTTCTATCTATATCATCATATAACTCATTAGACATATAAGTATCATTATAATGAACCCATACGTCATATGTTGTATCTGAATCGTGATCTGCTAATCCAACCTCATAATCTTCTGATGAATCTGTTAAGTATAATATACAATTTTCTATATTTTTAGTATATTCACCCTTCATTTTAATTATATCCATTTGCATTTGATTATATCTATCCAAATAATCAACTCGCTCATTATATGTATTTAAATATCTCATTAGTCTATATGATCTGAATAGTATTTATCTACTAAATAATTTTTAAAATTTCTTATTACATTATATTGGTCAAAAAATTTAGCCATTAACAACTGAATACCTAATAAAAAATCATTCATATTGGTATTGTTGAATAGAAATGGTGACAATGATCTAATTAATATATTATTCTCATAATCATATGGCTTATATCTAAAGTTATCATTACGATGCTTTAAATCATAAATTTCTTTTATTTCTTTTTCCTTTATTAACATACTACTTTCTATAAGAATCGATAATATCATGTTTATGTATCATCTCATCAGGTGCATTTTTTATTTTAGAATCTTCTATATTATGAGTTACTTTGTACTTTTTCCCTACTATATCAATAATGGAAACTACAGTGATCATATTATTATACCAATAATGAATAAGTATAGTATCTCCTATTTTATAATAATTAGTTCTTTCAATTAAATATCTCATCTTAACATATGATTTGTATAGTCATACAATAGACCACTATTATATAACTTATTGTATATATTTTTATTTTCTTTTATAAAATCACTATAGACAGTATATTTTGAGCATATACTTACTAATTTTTCCTTATCTATGAAACCATTAAATAATTTATTTGAATCAATTTTAATATTTAGTATATCCTCTTTAGATAAATTAATTTCAAATATATTATTTATAATACTTAGGTTAGATATTATATTATTTTTTATATGTTCAATGTATCCTATAAGGTTTTTATTTTTTAAATCTTGTTCTGTAATAGTGATTAGATAAATACCAATATTCTTACACACATCATACTTTTTGTTATCTTCTTTGTGATAATATGATCCATCATATTCTATTGCGAATTTATGATTTGGATAATATATATCAAGTTCAAGTGGTTTAATAGCAGTTCTATCATTATATAAACATTCAATATTTGTTATAGTTTCTATAATATATTTACAAATTAGATGTGGAGTACTTATATTATATTTAACCATATGATTTGTATAATTCTTTAATAGTTTTTTCTTACTCAACCAAGTAAATAAGTTAAAATTAGATAATCTAAATTCTGTTATTGTTGAGTATTTAAGACATTCCGTTTTAATATAATTATCTGTATATTTAGTGTCTATTGAAATATCATATCTATTCTTAATATTTATTATCGACTGTATATTTTTATTTAATTTTTTGGATAATTGATAATTCGATAGATTATTATTTTCCTTTATAAACAATATTTCATCGTCCGTCCAATTTAATTCTAAGTCCGTCCACTTTTTATTAATCCTATCATAATTTATTTGTCTGATAAATTCTTTACTCTTAGATAACTTTAAGTCTCTAGATTTATTATTAATTGATTGTATTGTTCTATTTAAATGTAATGATAATTCGGAGTTAGATGTATTACTATAATTACTTATCAAATATTCGATATCCGATTTAGACCATTTGTTCATAATATTATATACTAATAATATTTTTTCTTTCAGTTACACCCTTCTTTATAATATTAACAGATGAGAATCCATTAGTATTCAAATTATCAGAATAGTAAATAGAGTTTCGATCACTCCATCCACCTCTAATAATAGGAATTTCATTTGGTTGAAATATAATATCACCTAGTATCAAATCAATTCCATCAGATTTGTTTGGGTCATATGCTGGTATGTCCTCTAAGCTTCTTATATTTAGACTTTTCTTTGCCAAACTATTTAATTTATTATTATTTATATTATCTGTTTTTGTTATATATGATCTATGATAATCCTCATCCTTTTTACAAACAAAAGAAATATCAACTGAATCAATATCGGTAATTTCTGATAAGACATTGATTAAATCTTTTTTAGGAACTCTATCAGTTCTATTGAAGTTTAAGAAATATGATGATATTTTATCATATATTTCAGACTGAACATTTTCAATTATAGCATCAGAATAAGTTATAATAAACACATTCATTATATAATATGATAATGTTGGAGAATCAATTTTGTATCTTCTCGATAATTGTATTGTACCACTAGTCTTTAAGTATTTATCTATTTTTGATTTTTCATAATCATCCAATATAAAAGCTGCGATATTTACTGTAAAATAATCTTTATTTTGATTTTTAAATAACTTAATATTTGGTGTACATACAATTATAATTGTTCCGAATTTTTCATACGCATTAACATGAGAGAATACGCCGAGTCTCTTAATATAATAAGCATAATGTTGTGGAAGAGCTAACACATAATTTGTAGACACAACTGGCATAATAGCTTTAGTGAACTCAATAGATTCACCATCAGCACCAAAGTTAATATCAGTCGAAATAAATGTATCAAATATTTGAGTTAAGTCTATTGTTTGACCAAACCCATCAACAACATCAGATATAAATCTAAAGTCATTTGTTGTTCTTCTAAAAATAGAACCACGGGAACCATCAGTCAAAATATAATAAATTCTTATAGCAGATCCAATATCAGGAATTAAACCAAAGTCTCCATTACCAAATATAATATCGACACCACCAGTAAATCCAGTTCTTATAACACATCCCTTTTCATCTGGTAATAATTCATATATGTTCTTTTTTGAAGTCCATTGTTCACCATTTACTGTAGCATAAACATTAAAATTTTCAACTTCTTTCAGTCCAGGAATATTAACCGAAAATGATTGAAGTGGTTCACCTCTACCAGTGAAATCAGTAAACTCCCATCTACCTTGTATAATATTAACATAGAATTGAAAGTTTGGTGTTACTTGATATGATATTTTATCAGATCCACCTAAATCAATAATATAATCTAGTCCATTAGTTTTATTTTTAATTTGTGTTTTATTAAATATTGTTATTTTTCCACCAGGTACATCTTTTTCTGTGTCAACAGATGAACGTAACTTAAATCTAAGTGTACCAGTAGATGAAATTGCTCTAGATGGAATATGACCAGACACAATGGCATTTGATCTAATAATTCTCTTAGATTTTGCATTCTGATCACTCATATCAAATTGTTCAATAGAACGTTTTAAATATAGATATGATGTTTGATATAAGTTTTGAATTACAAATAAAACTTGTCCATATGGACTAGCGGGCGAAAATAAAATGCCAGCTTTGTTATATAACTTTTGTAATTGTAATTCTATTTCTTTTTTTATACCATCAAATGATATTTGTATAAAGTTAATTCCTGCCATATTCAATATATATTTGAATTATATATTAAATCTCACAATTCATCAACCAACTTTGATGTATGAATTATTTTCCGTATATTTGATGTTATGTTAGTAGATATTAACAAATTACAAACAAATATTTTTGAAGATGACATTAAACGTACTTTTCAAGAATTATATGATGAATATCCCGAAGTACAAATTAGTTGGGAACTTAAATTCATGTATAAGAAAAATGACGGAGATGATGATAATATTTGGAAATTTTTAGATTCATTATATCAGGGTTTAATTTATGACAAACCGATAGGTAGCTGTTATAGAATTAGCTTTCATGGTATAAAAAAGGATGCGTTTGCATTTGATCAAAAAGTAATTAATATGATTGATTACTGTATGATTAGACTTGGCTGTAAAAAATTACATATTAGTGATTATCGTTTAGGTAATTTTGTATATACATTTACTGATTTATATATAATCAAGAAAAAAGACATAGAAGTTATTAAAAGAGAACTTTTTTACTGGCATTAATGAATATAGATTTTATATCATATTTGAGCACTCGTTTAGATAATCCAGATCTAGCAACAGAAAATTGGATTTGGAAGAAGCATCTAGAAAAGGAATTCGTAAATTGTTTTTCTTCTGTTACTGAATTTTATACTACAAAGATTAATTTGGAACCAGAACAATCATTTAATATATTAGATATTGATGGTGATTTATCTAAAATAAAAGATGAATCATATATATTTGAAATATATATAAACCCCGAAGATACATTTGAAATTATTCAGAGAGAAGTTATTGATTGTTTTAATAAATTTAAAGAAGAAGATGATGCTTCTATGTTATATGTTTATCTTTCTGACTATCCAGAAAAGTTTACATTTCAGATTACTAATCTAGAACATAACCTATCTGGGTATATTTTAATACGAGAATAAATAGAATAAAATATAAAATATGGATTTAATTATTATAGTTTTGGGGATTATTGCTATGGTTTGCTTTTATGAGTATAATCATTTGAGTAAGAATAATATACGACACGATGAGAGGATATATTTAATCCTTGGTGTTGCATTTGTTATACTTATGTGCGTATTAATCTATTTAAATCCATACGCATTTTCTAGTTACTCACATAAAGAGCAATTGGGGGACTAAACCTTTACCTTAAAAGACATTCTGTGCAAATCTGTAAACCCATGTTCTTTTATAGCTTCTAAGTGTTTCTTAGTACCATATCCCATATTTGAATCTAATCCATACTGTGGATATGTCTCAGACAACGTAACTAACAATTCATCACGATATACCTTTGCCAATATAGAAGCAGCCGCAATTGATTGATATGTTGCGTCTCCTTTAACTACGGTTGTGTGTGGTATAGTCAGATTTGTTTTAAAATAATTACCATCAACAAGTATATGTTCTGGTTTAACACTTAAATTATTAATTGATTCTTCCATCGCAATCATTGTTGCTTGTAAGATATTGACTTCATCAATTACTTTATTACTCACTTCAATAATAGAATAGGATATACAATTTTCTTTTATTATATCACTTAGATATTTTCTTTTCTTTTCAGTTAATTTCTTTGAATCGTTTATAGAATCTAATTCAAATCCATCTTTTAGAATTAATGAGCAAGCTACAACAGGTCCGAATAGGCATCCTCTGCCACATTCGTCAACTGACGATATAATACCGGAAATATTATACTTCTCCCTCGCTATAATATCTCCAAATAAACCCATGTGCTTGCTTATACTTACCATTTAGACAAAATCTTATACTTTTTCTATAGAATTTTTGTGATTTTCCTTCACTTTCTATTTGACTCATTGAGTCCCATATTTTAATCAAATTACCATCAAAGTCATACTGAGCTATCATTTTTCTAGTCTTTTGATTAAGTCTATGTATTTGCTTATATTCTTTTGTATTATATAGTTCTTTAAATTTCTCACCATTTTTAATACCCAAATTTTTATAAAATTCTTTATCTCTACTAAGATTAAAATTTCTTAAATCTTCTCTTTTCTTACCAAACATTGGGTTTTTATCACCCACATACTTACCAACCCGATCATCAGATAGTCTTTTTATAACACTTTCATCAAATTCAAAATATTCACCACCAGTTGTTAAATTCAATAAATTATCTAATCCATATAAACTGATTAATTCTATTTCTTTGTTAATCGCATCCTGTTTATTATCATATTCATATATGACATCTATTATAATTTCTTTATTATTATCTATCATATATCTTATCCACTCACACTTTAATGGATTTCTTCGATTAACTTTTGCATCTTTGATATGACCACTCAACCTCTTTTTTGGCGTGTTTTTTGTTATACCAATATACATAATATTATTATCTTCTTTTAGTAAATAAACTTTATACTTATCCATTATGGTTCGATTATATTTTTACCATTGACATATATAGATAATCCTTTTAATTCACCATTAATAGAATTGCAAATATCATCTGATATAGATAATGTATATTCTAATGTAGATAATAGAATATTTAAAATAGTAAATACTTTTAATAGATTTCTATCAGTGTCATAAAAATGTGAATCACATACAGAGTTTATTAGCTCTAATGTTAAATGGAATGTTTCATTATTCTTTACCTTCATGCTATTAATAATAACTGGCGGAACACCAACTGAAATCATTTCTCTCTCATAGTCTCTCATAACATCATTAAGTAGGTTAAATATAGAACCCTTTAATTCTAGTTTAGAATACTCTTTATACTTAGCGGAGTTTATATAATTGTGTAAAGACTCAGAATATTGTCTAAAATAAATAGTAAGGTATTTTTTAAATACCTCAGTTCTATATTCTGTTCTCATGGTTATTGTTGGAATACTTGAATATATCCAAAAGTCAATATAGTTGAATATTTCGTGATTTAATATATCACTTTCTTTTAGTAAGACTTCTTCTTTCTTTTTACCACCAAATGCTTTAGAAATTAATTTATCAAAAATTTTACCAAAAAAAGTGCTAGCAGCCTCACTCTTTACTACAACTAAAAGAATAATTGTAATCACAGTAATTATCGCACCCTTAAATCCCCATTTATTAAAGGCATCAAGGATTTGGTTGAATTCGTCCATATATAGTTACAATTTATCTTTTTACTATATATTAAAAGGGTAAGTTAAAAATGCGGATTGGTAAAGATAATGCTTCTTTATCACAATGTAAACAGTATTTATTTGTATCAGGATTAAAAAATAATTTAATACTTTTTCTATAAACATACATATCACCGTACGGCAAATCACAGATCTCAACTATAATATTATTATCAAATTCATTACCTGAAATAAAATTATCATACATTTGTTGCTTCATAAGCACATATTCGGCAGATCCTTCTCTTGACTCCATAGCCATATAATTACTAGCCATATAAATTCTTGCTATTATTTTACGAGATAGGCTAAATAAATTTTCTGTTTACTTTGATGTTTAATTTGATTATTTTCAATTATCGAATTGAAGTCTAAATCTATTACTCTAATATCTGGTCTTTTATATGGTAATTTTTCTTTAAACTCAGAATTTATAATAATATCTAATATTTCATTTGATAAATCTAATTCTTCTATATTACCATCTCTATCTAATTCAATTTCAACTCTTCTAACTTTTGGCGAGATTGTTGTAAATTCCATCTCCGGACCTATGGTATGCAAAATATCTACTTTATCTGGTTTTTCTTCTTCAAATTCTATAAATAGATGTTCAACTCTATTTTGTGGTACTATTTTCACTTCTACTAAATCACTTAAAGGCATAAAAAATTATTTTTATCTTATATAAAATAGATTTTATTAGTTTAAACTTCTTAAAACATAAGATATATAAGTAAAAAAAAAGTATAAATTTTGAAAAACAACTATTTATTCACATATGTAATTGGATATCGTCATAGTCCAGATAGAATCAATAATTTTAAAAGAGTTATTGATTGGGCTACTAGATTTAATGGTATAGAACTAATTATAGTCGAGCAAGATAAAACACCAAAACTAAATACACAAGATTTAAGAGGTAAATATATCTTCACTAAATCAGAATTACCATATAACAGATCATGGGCATTTAATGTAGGACTCAGAAGTTCAACAACAGATAGAATATTTTTTGCTGATTCCGATTTAATAATGGACCCAAATGATATTATTAAATCACTAAATGAATTAGAAAAATACGAAGCTGTAAATCCCTATAATACTGTAATAGACACACAACCGCAGGAATTAGCACTTTCCAATGAAGATTTATTTAAATTAGATAGAGCTGGTAGAGGAGAAAATGATAATCAAAAGATTAATTTTTCCGGTGGTATTGTTCTATTTAAAAAAGAAGCCATCTTAAAAATAGGAGGATTTCCAGAAGAATTTATT
>Ga0116191_1000871_pt1 | contig 25671 bp, 19 predicted proteins | sample AD_UKC111_MetaG_FD_89897 | JGI IMG/M metagenome (GOLD analysis project Ga0116191, IMG submission 89897) | Active sludge microbial communities of municipal wastewater-treating anaerobic digesters from Hong Kong - AD_UKC111_MetaG | ecosystem: Engineered > Bioreactor > Anaerobic > Digestate... | reverse complement strand
GCATCCAGAGTGCTGGCCAGTTCCACCACCCGGCGCACCTCGCCCAGACCGTCCACGTCGAGGCGGAACTCCACCGCGCGCGGCAGTAGGTCCTGCGCCGCATCGCGCGGCGGCCAGGCCTCCAGCCAGTGTCCGGCCACGTCCAGATAGCGCAGGCGCAGGCTCTTCACGCCGTCGCGCAGCACGGTATCGGCCGGCGTGCTGCCCGCAGCGCGGTCGAGCACGGCGTAGCGGCCGCGCCGCAGGCGGCGGCCGTCGAGCGCGTAGACCACGCGTTCCAGGCGGGCGCGCGCCTCGTCCTGCGGGTGGGCAAACCCGCGCCGCGTCAGCTCCACGCGGTCGGCTTCGCCGCGCAGTGCCGGCAGCGGTTCGCCGTAGTTGCCGCGCACGCCGCGCGCTACCGCCGCGCGCAGATCGCGCTCGAGCAGGCTCACGCTGCGCACGCTGCGGGTGAAGTCCTCCTGCGCCGCGCTCAGGTGCGCGCGCGTGCGCAGCACCGCACTCAGACCACCCCAGGCCATCGCCGCCAGGGCGGCGAAGATGGCCACGGCCACCAGCACCTCGATCAGGGTGAAGCCGCGTGCCGGACGTGTCATGGCGCGAGGATGTCGCCGCTGAAGCCGGTGAGGCTGGCGCTGGCGGCGGCGCGCTCCTCGCCGGCGTAGACGCGCACGTCCAGGCGCCGGATGCCGGCCTCCGGCGTGTCCTGCACGTCCAGTTCCCAGCGCCAGTCGCGCCCGGCGTACTGCACGCGGCCCTCGCGCCCGCCCGGCGCCGGGCTGCGCTGCGCCAGGCGCGTTTCGGCGACCACGTTGGCGGCGATCCAGCTGGCGAGGGTGCGCTCGCGCATGCCGGCGAAATCGCTGCCCGAGACTCCGGCGGCCCGCACCAGGGCGGTCAGCGCCAGGGCGACCACGGCGAGCGCGATCAGCACCTCCAGCAGGGTGAAGCCGCGCGTGGCGTCAGCGCGGCGCATCGCGTCGCTCCAGACTGAGCGCGCCGTCGGGTTCGCCGTGCAGGCGCCAGCCCGCGTCGCGCCCGGCGAGGGCCAGTTCCAGGCGGAAGGGCGTGAGCTCGCCGGACGGGAAGCAGGCGAGCTGCGGCCGCGCCGGCAGGTTGTCCTCCAGGCGCAGTACCACGCCTTCGCGGCTGAGCTCGGCGCTCAGCCCGGCCATCCAGGGGCGCTGGCGCAACTCACCCTCGGTGTAGGGACGCCACTCCTCGCGCGCGCGCTCGCTGAACACGTAGCCGCCGCGGGCGAAGGAGAGGCCGATGCTGTGACCGGTGAGCTCCGCCTGCTCGCAGGCGTAGGCGACCAGGGCAGACAGGCGCTGCGCCTCCCGCTCCAGCTGGCGCTCACCGCCGCCGCCGGCGAGGGAGAGGCTGACCGCGGCGGCGAGCACCGCCAGGATCACCACCACCACGAGTACTTCGATCAGGGTGAAGCCGCCGCCGCGCGCGGGCGGCGATCCGGCGGCCGCGCGGGCCGGCGCCTCACTGCCAGTTGCCGATGTCCGCATTCTCGCCGTCGCCGCCGCTGCGGCCGTCCGCGCCCAGCGTATACACGTCGATATCGCCGTGGGCGCCCGGGTGCAGGTAGAGGTATTCGCGCCCCCAGGGATCCTTGGGCATCTTGTCCAGGTACCCACCCTTGGCCCAGTTGGGCGCCTCGGGCTGCCCCGCGGGCTTGCTTACCAACGCCTGCAGGCCCTGCTCGGTGCTCGGGTAGTTGAAGTTGTCGAGCTTGTAGGTGTTGAGCGCGGTGACGATGGCGGTGATGTCCGCCTGGGCGCGTTTGACGCGAGCCTCACCGGGCTTCTCCATGACCTTGGGCACCACCACCGCGGCGAGGATGGCCAGGATCACCACCACGACCATCACCTCAATCAGGGTAAAGCCGGCGGCTCGGGAACGGCGCTGCATGGACCTGCCTTGAGTTGCGGGGAAACGGCGCCGATCATAGCAGGCTATGTCTGCGCCCCCTGTCCGCACCAACGCCGCGCTGGCCGCCCGCGACCTCGCCGTGGTCTGGCACCCGTGCACGCAGATGCACGACCACGAAACCGTGCCGATGATTCCCGTGGTGCGCGCGGAAGGCGCCTGGCTGGTCGACGCCGACGGCCGGCGCTACCTCGATGCGATCGGCTCCTGGTGGACCAACATCTTCGGCCATCGCCATCCGCGCGTGGTGGCCGCGCTGAAGGACCAGCTCGACCGCCTCGACCACGTCATGCTGGCCGGCTTCACCCACGAACCGGCGCTCGAACTGGCCGAAGCCCTGTTGCGCGTCGCGCCGCCGGGCCTGGCGCGGGTGTTCTACGCCGACAACGGCTCGGCTGCGGTGGAAGTGGCGCTGAAAATGAGCTTTCACTACTGGCGCAACATGGGCGAGTCGCGGCGCACGCGCTTCGTCGCCCTCACCGGCGGCTACCACGGCGAGACGCTCGGCGCGCTGTCAGTGAGCGACGTGGGCCTGTACCGCGACACCTACGCCCCGCTGCTGCTGCGCCCGCTGGTGGCGCCCTCGCCCGACGCCTACGAAGCCGCACCGGGCGAATCCCCGCGCGCCTGCGCGCAGCGGCGCCTGGGCGAGTTGCGCGACCTGCTGGAGCGCCACGCCGGCGAGGTGTGCGCGGTGATCCTGGAACCTCTGGTGCAGTGCGCCGGCGGCATGCGCATGCACGACGCGAGCTACCTCGGCGGCCTGCGCACGCTGTGCGACGAGTACGCCGTGCACCTCATCGCCGATGAGATCGCCGTGGGCTTCGGCCGTACCGGCACGCTGTTCGCGTGCGAGCAGGCCTGCGACGCGAATGGCGCGGTGCACGGCATCACGCCCGACTTCCTGTGCCTGTCCAAGGGCCTCACCGCCGGCACCCTGGCGCTGGCGGCTGTGCTCACCACGCAGCGCGTCTACGAGGCCTTCTACGCCGAGTACCGCAGCGGCCGCGCCTTCCTGCATTCGCACAGCTACACCGGCAATCCCCTGGCCTGCCGCGCGGCGCTGGAAGCCCTGGCGATCTTCCGCGACGAGCCCGTGCTGGCGCGAGTGCGCGAACTTGCCGCGCAGCTCGCCGCGCGCCTGGCCCCGCTGCGCGACCATCCCCATGTCGCCGACGTGCGCCAGACCGGCCTCATCGCCGCGGTGGAACTGGTGCAGGACAAGGCCAGCCGAACGCCCTACCCCGCGCACGAACGCCGCGGCCTGGCGGTGTACCGGCACGGGCTCGACCACGGCATGCTGCTGCGCCCGCTGGGCAACGTCACGTATTTCATGCCGCCCTACTGCATCACGCCCGAGGAGATCGACGCGATGGTGGCGGTGGCGATCGCGGGCATCGAGCGCGCCGTAGGAGGCAGCACCTGAACCGGGTGTTACCCCATCGCCTACACTCGCGCCATGCGCATTCCCCGCATCCACGTCGACGCCAGCCTCGTCCCCGGCACCCGCCTGCTGCTGCCGGAGCAGTCCGGCGAGCACGTGGCGCGCGTGCTGCGCCTGGAGCGCGGCCATCCCGTGATCCTGTTCAACGGCGACGGCTGCGAGTACGACGCACACCTGGCCACGCTGGCCAAACGTGCGGTCACGGCCGAAGTCACCGGCGTGCGCGCCGTATCGCGCGAAGCCCCGCTGGCACTCACCCTGGTGCAGGGCATCGCCCGCGGCGAGAAGATGGACTGGATCCTGCAAAAGGCCACGGAATTGGGGGTCACGCGCCTCGTGCCCGTGGTGACCGAGCGCACCGAGGTCAAGCTCGACGAGGACCGCGCCGGCCGCCGCCTGGCGCACTGGCAGCAGGTCATCGCCTCGGCCTGTGAGCAGTGCGGCCGCAACCGCCTGCCGCGCCTCGACGCCCCGCAGAGGCTGCCGACCTGGCTGGCGCAGCTCGGCGACACACCGGGCGCGCGCCTGGCCCTGCTGCCGGAGGGCACGCAGGCACTGCGCTCGCTCGGTGCGCTCGCCGACGGCGCGATCCTGGTGGTCGGTCCCGAGGGCGGCTTTTCCGACCACGACGAAGCGGCGCTGCGTCAGGCGGGATTTGCCGGCCTGCGCCTCGGCCCACGCATCCTGCGCACGGAAACCGCGGGCCTGGCGGCGCTCGCCGCCCTGCAGGCGGTGGCGGGAGACTTGTCCTAGCGTGATCCGACGGTCGCGGCTGCACGCCTGACTTCGCTGCGGCGCGACCGCCAGCGGCCGCTCCCGTGCGGGCGCTGCCGGATGAGTGGCGTCTGTCCGCGCCGTGCTGCCAGCCCTCGGCCGCTGCGCACGTTCCGTGCGACGTGCTTCGCAGCGGCCGCCGAGGCGTGTCCTGGCACGCTCGCCGCAGACTCGCCCGCTATGCCGCCAACGCGTCGGCCATCAGGCCTTCGATGCGGTTGAGGTCAGGGATCATGGCGTGGTCGTCGCGCACCAGCACCTGGTGCATGACGCCGGTCGGCGGGTGGCTTTCGTCGCCGGTGGGAATGAGCAGATCGGGCGAAATCGTCGTCAGGCGCGGGAAGCCCTGGGTCAGCATCGCAACGAAAGGCATCTTGGCGTGGCCGCCGAGGGCCTTCAGCACGGCCACGCGCACGCCAAGGCTGCCCTCCTCATGGGCGAGGCCGGCGAGGATGGAAAAGGAAAACAGCGGAATACGCCAGCCGCGCCAGCGCAGGCGACCGATCAGCCACTCTGGCGCATTGGGGATCTTTTCCGGCGTGGCGAAGGTGATGACCTCGGCCACGGTGGCATTGGGCAGCAGCACGCGGCCGTTGGTGATCGGGATCAGCACGCCGCGGATTTCGCGCGAGGTTTCCATGGTTTTCCTTGCTCAATACTGCAGTTCTTGCGCGCCGCCGCGGCGCGGTAAGTGTCCCTGGCCGGCACGCACCCCGCGGGCACGTGTCGGCGCAATCACTTCGCGTATTCCTCGAGGGTGTGCCGCGCCAGCTGCGCCGGGCCGGCGTTGTAACTGACCACGCCGGCCTCAATCGCGCCGTCCACCATGGAACTGATCACGCAGGTGTCCGGATTCTGCACCCACACCTTGCCGCCCTTGGCCGCAAGGTACTTGCAGCCTTCGATGGCATCGTGCGCCATGCCGGAAAAGACGATGGCCGTGGCCTTGGGGCCGAAGGCGTCGGCGATGTCGTGCAACACGAGGTCGATCGACGGGCTGTAGGGCGAGCTTTCGGTGAGCGGCCGCAGCTGCACCACGCCGTCGGCATCGACGATGAGGCGCTTGTCGGTGGGCACCACGATGACGTCGCCGTGGCCGACGCGCTCGCCGTGGGTCGGCGTACGCACGGTGAGCGGCGTGACCTTGGCGAGCTGCGCGGACATGAGTTCGAGGAACTCCGCGCCCATGTGCTGGGCCAGCAGGAACAGCGCAGGGAAGCGCGCCGGGATCGCCGCCAGGTAGTCGCGCACGGCCTCCGGTCCGCCGATCGAGGCGCCCAGCACGATGACCCGCTTGACCACGCCCTTGGGCGTGCCGACCGAGACCTCGTCCAGGCGGTGCTCCACCACGACGTCGCGGCGCATTTCCTCCGGTGCGATCGCCTCTTCGATGGGCACCAGGTCCAGCGAGATGCTGGTGTCAAAATTGAACTTGGTGGAGTCGCCGCCGTCGGGCGCGAGGAAATCCTGCGCGGCAACCTTTTCCACCTTGACCTCGGCCGCGGGCGGCGCGGCGGCTGCCTCGCCCTCCTCCGCTACGTTCTCCAGGCTCCAGTCCTTGCCGGAGAGGAAGTCCTCCGCACTGAGCTTCTTCACGCCGAAGGATTCGGCCGTGGGCTTGGCCGCGACGGGGGCGGCAGCGGGAGCGGCAGGCGCCGCGCCGGCGGCCTCGCCTTCCTCGTCGATCGGCTCGAGCGAAAGCGCACCGAAACTGCCCTTGGCCGCCGCCGCTGCGGGCTGGGCGGCAGGCGCCGGTGCGGCGGCCGGCGCCGCCTCGTCGAGGGCGTCGAACAGTGGCGGAAAATCATCTTCGGCCGCTGCGAAGGGCGCCTCCGTCGCCGCGTCGAACGCGGCAAGGCTGCCTTCGTCCAGAACGAACTCCGCTTCGGCCGCGGGCGCGGCCGCAGCGGCGCCGCTGCCGGCGAAGAGCGCGTCCAGCTCCGCGGCGAAACCACCCTCTTCCGACGCGGCCGAGCGGGGAGCCACTGCGGCCGTGGGAACAGCCGCCTCCAATTCGCCCAGGCCGAGCTCGAGGCCGAGATCGTCGGACGTCGGCGCCTCGGCCGGCGCCGGCGCACTACGGGTCGGTGCCGCGGACAGCGTGGCGTCGGGGATGTCCCCGAGCAGGGAGTCCAGCTCGGAGGCGAAGTCGAAGGTGTCGGGCGCGCTGCCGGGCGGCGGTGGCACGCGCGTCGGGCTGGCCTGCACCTGTTCGGCGGTGGCGTCGAATTCTGCGCGCAGGTCCAGATCATGGGCCGGCGCAACGTCGCGTTGCGGCGCGGTCACCTCGCCTGGATCGGCCTGGACGGGACGCAGGGCGCTGGGGCCGGGCGCGGTGTCGGCAGTCTGCAGCAGGGCATCGAGCGCGCTGTTGAGGTCGCTGTCCTGCGCATAGGGCGAAGGCGTCGACGCCGGCATTTCGACGGGAGCTGGCACCACCGCCAGCGGCGCGACGAAGTCGGGGATGCCCACCGCCATGCGCTCGGCGGGCGAGCGCGGCGCCTCGGCACCGGCCGGACGCGGCGGGTCGACGACCTCGGGCTTGCCCAGCACCTTGGCTGCAAGGTGTCGCGCCCAGCGTGCCTGGTCCCAGCCCTGCAGGCTGCTCGATACCGTGGCATCGTTGAACAGCACGTTGTAGCGCTCGTCGCCGAGGAGGTCGTACACCTCGTCCAGGTGCGACTCCACCTCGGGATCGAGGTTGACGATCACCACGCTGGCGCCGGAGCCCTCCAGCGCATCGCGGTCCACGTCGGCCGCGAGCGCCTCGTACACGACGGCGGCACCCAGTTCGCGCAGCGCGTCGCGCAGGTGGGACTCGAACTGGCTGGTCTGGTACAGCAGTGCGACATTGACCGTGCTCATGCTCACCTCAGTGCCCGGCCCGGGCGAGGGTCAGTGTTTCCTGCACGTTGCGCAGCAGGTCGGCCTCCTGGTACGGCTTGCCGAGGTAGCGCTCCACGCCGATTTCCAGCGCGCGCTGGCGGTGCTTTTCGCCGGTGCGCGAGGTGATCATGATGATCGGCACAAGCCTCAGGCGCGGATCGTTCTTCATGTAGGTCGCCAGCTCGTAGCCGTCCATGCGCGGCATCTCGATGTCGAGCAGCATGACGTCGGGCACCTTGTCCTGCAGCTTCTCCACCGCGTCCAGGCCATCCTTCGCCGTGACGACCTCCAGGTCGTTACGCTCCAGCACGCGCGTGGTGACCTTGCGCATCGTGATGGAGTCGTCGACCACCATGACCAGCGGCTTCTTGCGCTCCTCGACCTCCACCACGGGGGTGGCGAGGATGGTGGACGCCTCGATCGCCTCGCCTTCGGCCACGCGCTCGCGCAGGGCCGCGGAACGGCGCACCAGGGGCGCGAGGTCGAGAATCATCACGACCGAGCCGTCGCCCATGATGGTGGCGCCAAAGATGCCCGGCACCGAGCTGATCTGCGGTCCGACCGACTTCACCACCACTTCGCGCGAACCGATCACCGCGTCGATGCGCACCGCGGCGCGCTGGTCGCCGGTGCGGGTCATGAGCAGCGGCAACTGAGTGTCTTCCACCACGGCGCGGCCACCCGGCACGCCGAGCAACTGGGCGAGGTCGTAGATGGTGAACTCCTCGCCGGCGTAGCTGTAGACGGGACGTCCGCTCGCCAGGCGCTGGTCCAGGTCCTCGCGCGTGATGCGCACCACGCCCTGCACCGATGACATTGGAATGGCGTAGGTCGACTCGCCCAGGCGCACCAGAATGGCCTGCGTCACCGCCAGGGTGAACGGCAGGCGGATGGTGAACACCGTGCCCTTGCCGCGCTCGGAGTCGATGGTGAGCGAACCGCCGAGTTGCTTGATCTCGTTGTTCACCACGTCCATGCCGACGCCGCGTCCGGCGAGCTGGGTCACCTGCTCGGCGGTCGAGAAGCCGGTCTCCAGCACGAAGGCGTAGAGGTCGCGGTCGGACAATTGCGCGTCGGGCTTGAGCAGCCCGCGCTCGATGGCCTTCTTGCGGATGGCGTCGCGGTTGAAGCCGCGGCCGTCGTCGGTCACGCGGATCACCACTTCGGTCGCCTCACGGCTGACCTGGATGACCACCGAGCCCTCCTCCGACTTGCCGGCATCACGGCGCGCGGCCGGATCCTCGATGCCGTGGGCGAGGGCATTGCGCAGCATGTGCTCGAAGGGCGCCTTCATGCGCTCGAGCAGGTTGCGATCCATTTCGCCCTGGGCGCCTTCCACCTTGAGCTGGGCGCGCTTGCCCACTTCCTGCGCGGCCTGGCGCAGGGTGCGGCGCAGCGAGGGCACCAGCGAGTCGAACGGCACCATGCGCGTGCGCATGAGGCCTTCCTGCAGGTCCGAACTGACGCGCGACTGCTGCAGCAGCAGGGTTTCGGACTGGCGCGTCAGGTCGTCGAGCAGCCCCTGAATCGACATCAAGTCGGACACCGACTCGGCCAGGGCGCGGGAAAGCTGCTGCATCTGCGAGAAGCGATCGAGCTCGAGCGGGTCGAACGCCTGCTCGCCCGCCTCGTGATGCTCGCGCTGGTAGCGGGCGATGATCTGCGTTTCCGTCTCGATTTCCATCTTGCGCAGCTGCTCGCGCAGGCGGCCGACGGTCTGCTCGAACTCGATCAGGTTGAAGCGGAAGGTGCTGACCTGCTGTTCCAGGCGCGAGCGGTAGATGGACACCTCGCCGGCGTAGTTCACCAGCGAATCGAGCAGGTCCGAACGCACGCGGATCATTTCCTGCGGCGCGTGCGCTTCCTCTTCGAACACCGGTGCGGCCGGGCGCGCCGGGCCCGGCTGGCGCGCGGGCGCTTCCGCCTCGACGGCGGCGGGCGCGGCCGGTGCCGCGACGGGAGCCAGCGGCGCCGGCGCGGGCGCGGCCGCGGCCTCGGATTCGAGCGTCGGGATCGCCTTGCCGTTGACCAGGTCCTCGAAGCGGCCGATGGCGTGGTCGGGCATGGCGATGGCCTGGCGACGGGCCACCCGCTGCACGAGCGCGTGCAGCAGATCGAAGCCGCGCTCGAAGGATTCCACCGAGCCACGGTCCATGCTGCGCCGGCCTTCGCTGACCGCCTCCAGCAGGGACTCCATGGCGTGGCTGAGGTCGCCGATCGGCGCCAGGCCGGCCATGCGCGCACCGCCTTTGAGGGTGTGCAGGTCGCGCTGCAACCCGGTGACCAGCTCGCGATCCTGGCTGGACTCGCGCAGGCGCGCCATCAGGCTGTCGGAGTGGTCCAGGATGTCCGTGCCTTCCTGCACGAAGATCTCCAGCAGGTCCTCGTCCATGTCGGGCAGATCGAGCTTGCCCTCCGGCTGCGGGTCCTCGGCGATCGGCACCAGCGTGCCGATCTCCTGCGGGGCTTGCGCGGCCTCTGGCTCCGCCGCCGCAACGATCTCCGCCGGCGGCGGCTGCGCCACCACGGGTGCGGGGGACGACACGGTCGCCGGAAGCGCGGGCTCGGCGGTCGGCGTGCCGAGGTCAATGTGTTCACTGCTGACCTGTGAGGCCAGCCAATCCAGTTCGGATACCGCCGCTTCCTCTGCGGGCAGGGCCACGCTCGGCGCTTCCGCGGCCGGGCTGATGGCTTCTTCCGGCAGTTCCAGGCGGCTGGACTCGCCGGCGTGAGCATCGGCCAGCTGCGCTTCGGCGGCGATCATGCGCTCGAATTCGGCGATGTCTGCATCGCCCAGGACTACACCGGACGCGGGCGGCGCGCGGACCGACTCTGGCTCAGACGGCAGCGCCGCCGCCTCGGCCGCCAGCGCGCGTTCGAATTCGGCGATGTCGGCCTCGCCGATCACCGGGGCGGGATTCGCTTCGGCCGCCAGGGCCTCATGCAGCTGGGCCTGGTCGAGCGACTGCAGGGTCTCCTCGGCCGCACTGGCCTGCCACTCCTGCTCCATCTGCGCCTGCGTGACCTGGTCCGCGCTGGCCAAGGCCGGTGGCGCGGCGACGGCGGGCGTCTCGAAGCGCCCCTCGACGCCGACCAGCAGATCGCTGTCGACGAGGTCCTCGAAGCCGATCTCCTCGGCCTCTACCAGGGGCTCCTCGGCCGCGGCCTCCACCTCGGCTTCCACCATCGCGACGGAATCCGCCGAGGTGGACAGCACCAGCTCTTCACCGCCGTCCAGATCACTGATGCCGACGGCGGCGGCCTCGACCACACTGGAGGGCAAATCCACCGGCGCGCCCGCTGCAGGTGCCTCGCTCGGCGACTCCTCCTCCACCGGCACGTCGTACAGCTTGTGGGCGAGTTCGGGCTCCGGCAGCACGTCGCGCAAGGCGCACACGCGCTCGACCAGGGCATCGGCATCCGGCAGGTGCGGCTGCGGCTTCTCCAGCTCCGCCATCACCGAGGCCACCAGGGCCGACGCATCACGCAGCACGGCCAGGCCCGTGGCGTCGGGCGCCTGGTCGCCGCCACGCAAGCGCTTGATATAGCCCTCCAGCGGCGCCAGCACGTGGCCGATCACCGGGATGTCCACCATGGCGATGGCGCCATGCAGGGTATGCACGGCGCGCAGCAGGGTGTCGGTCGCGGGCTGCGGCACGGGCGAGCAGGCGGCGATGTAGGCATCCACGGATGCCAGGTGCTGACTGACTTCGCTGCGCAGAATGTCGAACAGCACCGGATCGATATTGGGCAGCGGCCCCGCACCCGGCGCTTCGGGCGCCCCCGCGGCGACGGCCTCCTCCTCCGGTGACAGCGTCAGCGCCTCGGTCACGTGGAAGGTCTCGGTCAACTCGGCAACCGGCATTTGCGGGGCGGGTGCCGCAGGCGCCTGCGTCGCCACTGCCGGCGCCGGCTCGGGCTCCACGGGCACGGCCACCATGCGCTTGACAACACGCTTGACCTTGCGGGTACGCGGCTTGGCCGGAGCCAGCCAGGCGTCCTCGCCGGCGGCCAGGCGATCGGCCACGCCCATGATGCCGGCGATGTCGGCCGTCGGGGCGCCCTCGCCGCGCAACGCACCGAGCAGGCCAGGCAGGGCGCCGATAGCGTGATCGACCAGCGCCTGCACGGAGGGACCGGGCGGGATGGTCTTGTCGAGCACGCGGTTGAGCATGTTCTCGACTTTCCAGCTGAATTCGCCTAGGGCCAGCGCGCCGACGAGGCGGCCCGACCCCTTGAGCGTGTGAAAGGACCGCCGCACCGGCTTGAGGTTTTCCAGGTTGGAGGCATCGCCTTTCCACAGCGGCACGTGGCGCTGCAGGTTCTCGATTTCCTCCTGGACTTCCTCGACGAAGACCTCGCGGATCTCCTCGTCGATGTCGTCGGAACCCACAGCCTGGAAACTGGCATCGGCGGCGGGCGCCGCGGCGCCTTCGGTGTCGGGCACCTCTTCCTCGATTTCCTCTTCCACTTCGACGTAGCGCACCTGCGGCGCCTGCACCGGCGGCGTGGCGGTGGGCTCGGTCGGCGTGAGCCGCAGGCCGGTCAGGTCCTGCGGCGCGGGCTCGGTCGGCGGCGTGGTGCCTACCACGAGGGCATCGAGGCCCTCACCGCGCGCAATCTGCACGACCTCCCGCAACTCCGGTTCGGCGCTCGGCGCCTCGGGCAGGGCCGGCGTCGGTACCGGCGCGGGCGTCTGCTCCTGCGCCTCGCCCAGACCGAGCCGGGCGATGTAGGCGTCGATGTCGCTGTCCGGCGTCAGCTCGATGCTCGGCAGCTCGTGGTCATCGCCCGCCGCAGTCGCGTCGCTGTCCATCTGCAGGGAGGCCTTGCCGCTGGTGGTCAGGGCATCGGCACCGAAGGCAGGGAATTCGCTCGCGGCAGCCCGGTCAGCCGCGGCGAGATCGACAAAGGCGGGCATGGCCGCGGCCGCGGCGGCGGCGGCAGGGGCCACGACTGCTGCTGCTGCCGCGGCCGGCGCCGGCGTCGCCTGACCACGCGCGGCCTCGCCGCTGGTGGGCACGGGCACCGTCGACACCGGGGTTCCACCCGCCGTCGGCGCCGTCGGCAGCGGGGCCGCGGTGGCGGGCGGCGGTTCGGGCAGCAGGCCATCATCGGGCGGAACCGGCCAGTAGCCGAGCGACTCCAGGCTCTGGCGCGTCACGTCGAGGATCTTCTCGCGGCCGGCGCGCTGATCGCGCGTGGCCTCCAGGTAGTATTCGATCGATGCCACCGCGTCGGCCAGCTTGTCCATCTGTTCGGCGGTCGGCACGCGGCGCCAGCGCAACAGTTCCACTTCGATGAAGCGCACCACGCCGTGCATGAGCTCGGCCGGCTTGGGCAGATCCAGCATGCGCAGGGCGCCGCCGACGTCTTCCAGGAGCTTGGGGATCTGCTCCACCTTGGCGTGGTCCCAGGGAGACTCCACGAAGGCGACGATGTCGTGCTTGGCCTGGGCCAAGTTGGCCGAGGCTTCCTTCATGAGCGCATCGAGGATCTTGCGCACCTCAGCCTTGGGCAGCTCCATGCCGCCACTGCCCTCGCCCTCGGGCGTCTCGGCGCCCAGGCGGTCGATGTGGTCGTCGAGCGATGCCTCGACGTACAGCAGCGCGCCCGCCACGTCTAGCAACGTGCTCTCGTCGGCGGCACGCGATTTGGCGGCGATCTCCTCCACCACGGTGCGCTGCTCCAGCACGACGCGGCGGGGAACGCCCAGGCCGAGCATGCCCAGGGTATCGCCGACGCGGTCGAGCACCTCGGCCTGGGCGGACAGCTCGGCCGGATCGTTGCCGGTGTTGCGCAGGAAAATGTCCAGCGCCTCCTTGACGCGCAGGAGATCGTCCTTGATGGCCGCCGATACGGTATCAAGGAGGGCGCGGTTGTGGCCGGAAATCGACCCCTTGGCATGTTCCAGCTCGCGCTGGCTGGGCATCAGGGCATCGAGCGCGTAGGTGCGGCGAACCTCGGCCGTCAAGGGGCCGCCGCCGCTGCCGTGGGCAACGTAGTAGAGAAGGTTCTTCACCAGCTCACGCGGCGGGCTGGTGCGGAAGCTGGCTTCGCCGGCATCGACCAGGCGCTTGATTTCGCGGTCGACCTTGCCGAAGAGCAGCTTCACGGCGGGGCTGGCCTGCACGCCGCCCGTCTGCACGCCTTCGAGCAGGGCCGCACCCACCCACCACAAGCGGCGAGGCTCTTCGGCGTGGCACAGGCGCTGCAGTCGCTGCAGCACATCCTGCAGGCGTTGGGCGTCGGCGGCCTCGCCCTGGCGCAGCCATTTCAGCAGGGACACCTGGTAGACGGTGCGCAATCGCCCCGTCTGGGCCTTGAGCTCAAGGTCCGGCAGGGCCTGCGCCGCTCCGGCCGCGGCCTCTGGCAGGGGCGCGCCGAGATCGGGAGAAAACAGCACGCTCTCGGAGAACAGCTCCTCACCGCGCACGGCGCGCAGGTCGTTGAGCAACGGCAGCAGGACGATGGGGATGTCCTTGTGCCCGCTCTGCAGGCGCTCAAGGTAATCGGGCAACTGCACGATGCCGCGCATCAGCACCGAATAGGCCTCGTCCTTCTGCTTGACCTCGCCGTCGAGGATCGCCTGGGCGAGGCGTTCCATCTCCTCCACCACCATCGAGGCCCCGTACAACTCGACCATGCGCAAGGTGCCCTGCACCTGGTGCAGGTAGGTGGCGCAGAAGCGCATGAGGCTCGCATCCGCCGGGTCCTCGACGTAGGCCTCCAGGGCCTGCCGCGCCTGCTTGAGGGTTTCGTCCAGCTCCTGCTTGACCCAGGTGAGCGTGGTGAAATCGATGTCTTCTTGCAGTTTCATGCGCGGATTCCGAGGTCATGCGGCGCGACCGGGCTCCTGCCGCGGGCGGCCGCCGTGCGCGCCTGTGCAGGCCGCGCGACGAGCGGAGGTCGCCGCCCCGCAGGGGGCGGCGACGACCGGTGCATCCGTGCACCGATGGATGGGTGGCTGCGCGACCTATTTGTCATGGTTGCGCAGGAAGGCCAGCGCCTGGCGGTGCGGCACGCGGCTGAGCTGCGGCAAGGCGAACTGTGTCACCTCGCCCGGCCCCAGCACGAGCAGGCCGCCAGGCTTGAGCAGGCCCGCCAGCGCCGCGAGCAGTTCGCGGCGGCGTTCGCGGGCGAAATAGATCAGGACGTTCTGGCAGTAGATGAGGTCCAGCCGCTTGAGCGGCGCGCGCGCCACGTCGAGCAGGTTGAACTGCGCAAACCCCACGCGCTTGCGCAGCGACTCGTTGATGCCGAAGGTATCGGAATCGATCAGGTCGACATAGCGCTCGCGCAGGGCCGCGGGAATTTCCTCCAGCTTGCCGCGCGGATACAGGCCGCCGCGCCCCACGGCCAGGGCCGGCTGGCTCACGTCGGTGGCGGTGACGCCGAAGTACATGCGGTTGCCAGCCACGCCGCCGAGGTAGCGGTCCAGCACCATCGCCAGGGTGTAGGCCTCCTCGCCGGTGGCACAGCCCACGCTCCATGCATGCAGCGTGCCGCCCGCCCCGGCGACGGCCACCTTGGGCAACCACTCCCGCTCGATGAGCTCGAACGAGGGCGCATGGCGGAAGAAGTGCGTTTCGTGCACCGTGAGGCGGTCCACCAGGGTGGTCCACTCGATGGCGCCCTCGGCGCCGCCCTGCAGGTGGCGGTAATAGTCCTCGAAACTCAGGTGCCCGGTCTCGCGCATGCGCCCGCGCACGCTGGTGACCAGGAAGGCCTTGCGTGCGGCGGGCACAACGACGCCCGTACGCTTCTCGAGCAGGGCCGCCCAGCGCGCGAACTCGGCGTCGTCCATGCCCGGCATGGACGCGAGCGCCGACCAGTTGCCAAGGGCGAGGGCCATGCGAACGGGTGCACCTCCCTAGGCTGCCGATCAGGTCGGCAGCTTGAAGTCCGCGACCGAACGGCGCAGGTCGTTGGCGAGCTGGGCCAGGTTGCCGATCGACTCGGCCGTCTGGCTCGCACCCAGCGAGGTCTGCGTGGTGATTTCCTGAATCACGTTCATCGTGGCCGAGATGTTCGTGGCGGCGGCCGACTGCTGCCGTGCCGCCTCGGAGATGTTCTGAATCAGGTCCGCGAGGTCGTTCGACACCTTTTCGATCTCGCCCAGGGCCAGGCCGGCGTCCTCGGCCAGGCGCGCACCGGCCACCACTTCCGCGGTGGTCTGCTCCATGGAGCTCACCGCCTCGTTGGTGTCGGACTGAATCGTCTGCACCAGGGTCTCGATGCGCTTCGTGGCATTGGCGGAGCGCTCGGCCAGTCGCTGCACTTCGTCGGCCACGACCGCGAAGCCGCGACCCGCCTCGCCCGCCGACGCGGCCTGGATGGCCGCGTTCAGGGCGAGAATGTTGGTCTGCTCGGCGATGTCATTGATGAGTTCCACGATCGAGCCGATTTCCTGCGACGACTCGCCCAGACGCTTGATTCGCTTGGACGTCTCCTGGATCTGGTCGCGGATGGAGTCCATGCCCTGAATGGTCTGGCGCACGATCGCGGCACCCTTGGAGGCGATCTGCACCGAGCGCTGGGCCACATCGGCCGATTCGGCGGAGTTCTTCGACACCTCGTCGATGGACACCGCGATCTCATTGATCGCGGCCGACGCCGAGGTGATCTGCTGCGCCTGATGCTCCGCAGCTTCCGCCAGGTGCATGGCGGTGGCCTGCGTTTCCTGGGCGGCGGCGGACACCTGCACGGCCGTTTCGTTGATCGTGGTCACCAGGGAGCGCAGCGCTTCCACGGCGAAGTTGACCGAATCCGCGATGGCGCCGGTGATGTCCTCGGTCACGGTCGCCTTGACGGTGAGGTCGCCTTCCGCGAGCGAGCCCATTTCGTCCAGCAGGCGCAGAATGGCCTCCTGGTTGCGCTGGTTCAGCTCGGCGGTGACCTGGTAGCGGCGGCGACCATCGCGGATCTGCGCGAACACCAGCAGCAGGGCAAGGACACCGGCGGCGGCGGCGGCGGCGAGGCCCCACCAGACGTTGGGAAACAGGCGCGTCCCGGGCAGCGTGCCGAGCTTGGCGGCGAGGTCGCGCGCGCGCAGCAACACCGTTTCGGAGTCCAGGAACATGTTGTCGGCGGCGGACTTCACGTCCTGCAGGCCGGACGCCGCATCGAGGATCTTCTGCACCGGCTCGCCCAGACCGGTCCACTTCTGGTAGATGTCGTTGAGGATTTCCTTGGCAGCCGGACTGGTGAGCGCCTGGATGCCGAAGTCGGCGCTGCCGTTGATCAGGCCGTTGAGTACCGCACCGTACAGGCGCGCATCGCGCTGGAAGCCGTCGGCTGCGCCCTGGGCACCCTGGCCGCCGGCGAGGATGTCCTGCACGCGGCGGATCATGCGGTCGGCCAGCAGCATCTGGCGCGAGGAGATCAGCACCTGCTTGGACGAGCCGTTGGCGTTGGTCAGGGCGTTGACCACCTCGTCCATGCGGGAATTGAGGATGGGGATCTGCGCGGAGAAGTCGGCCGCGGTGGCGGCGGAGTTCAGCACCAGTTCCTTGTTGCCGAGAATCTTGGTGGCGTTGCTGTTGAGCGACTGCCAGGCCTTGGTCAGCTCGGCCACCGGCTTCTGCACGCCGCCGACGTCGGCATAGGCCGGCATGCCGGACTGCGCGTCGCCCTTGTTGAGCTTGGTGATGTCCGAGTCGATGGTATTGCGCGTGGCCTCCAACTCGGCGAAGGCGTCGAGGTTGCCGCCCGCCGCTTCCGTCGCCTTCTTGGCGATGCGCTGCGATGCCACCTGGATCTCGGTGGTGAGCTCCACCGCCTTGGCTTCCTCACCGTTCTTCTTGTTCAACAAGAAGAAGTCGACCGCCGCCACCGCGATCGCCACCAGCAGCAACACGACGAGCAGCGTATTGGTGCTGCCTGCGCGTTCCTTGATTGCCCCCGAAGTCGTACTCATGCCTCACCTCACCGGAATTGTTGCCACTCCCGCCGCGGCCGCCCGCCGCGCCGGGGTTTATGCCGCCGCCTGCAGGAACTCCGGCGTACGCGCCAGCGCCACCATGCTGAACATGCCCCACTGCACGTCGCCGAGCTGGTAGGTATCCAGCACGTAACGGGCGTAGCGAGTGCCTTCCTCGGCGTTCGCCACCGTGCGTTGCTCGTCGGTAAAATTGCGCTGGCCCAGCACCTCGTCGACCAGCAGGCCGACGGTGGAACCGCCCTGCTGGCGCACCAGCAGCACGCGCGTGGTATCGGTCAACTGGCTGCGCTCGCCCTCGATGAAGCCCTTCAGGTCGATCACTGGCACGAGGTTGCCGCGGATGTTGGCCACTCCGAGCAGCCAGGGCCGCGTGCCGGGCACAAGGGTCAGCAGCGGGAAGGTGAGGATTTCGTTCACCTCACCGATGCTGCTGACCAGGAAGCGCTGGCCCACGCGGAAGCCGATGCCGCGCCACAGGCCGGGCGCCTCGATCTGCTCGGGCATGCCCGCCACATGCGCGAGGCTGCGCCGCTCGTAGTCGAGCAGAGCCTCGAAGGGCGACAGGTGCAGCGTGTCGGTCATCGCGGACATGGGCCGGCGGTCAGCTCGGAAGGAGAGAGTTGATGCGGGCGAGCAGATCCTTCTCGCTCACGGGCTTGGTCAGGAAGTCCTTGGCACCCTGGCGCAAGCCCCAGACGCGGTCGGTTTCCATCGACTTGGTGGTGACGATGAGGATCGGGATGGCGGACGTGGCCGCGTCGCGGCTCAACTGGCGCGTCGCCTGGAAGCCATTCATGCCCGGCATGATGACGTCCATGATCACGAGATCCGGGTGCTCCCGCTGCACCATCGGGATCCCCTCTTCGGCGTTCGGCGCGCTGCTCACCCTGTGCCCCGCCTTTTCCAGCAAGGTGGTGAGTACGCGGATGTCGGTCGGCGAATCGTCGATTATCAAAACGTGTGCCATCGCTGTCCCCTGTGATAGCGGCATGGCCCCGCAGTTTCAGCCCTTGAGATCGACATGCCGGCGGATGGCGCCGAGCAGCTCTTCCCTGGTGAACGGCTTGGTCAGGTATTGCTCCGAGCCGACGATGCGGCCCCGCGCCTTGTCGAACAGGCCGTCCTTGGAGGACAGCATGATGACGGGTGTCGCCTTGAACATCTGGTTGTTCTTGATCAGCGCGCAGGTCTGGTAGCCGTCCAGCCGCGGCATCATGATGTCGACGAAAATGATGTGGGGCTGCTGGTCGGAAATCTTGGCCAGCGCCTCGAAGCCGTCGGTGGCCGTGACCACGTCGGCCCCTTCCTTCTTCAGGAGCGTCTCGGCGGTGCGGCGAATGGTCTTCGAGTCGTCGATGACCATCACCTTCAGCCCGGCCAGGCTGCCCTTGTTCGCATTGTCTTCCACTTACCAACCCCCAGGAAAACGCTGGTGCCTGTCCCGCCGATGCGGGGTCGAGACGCGACGCGCTTTGAATGGCTGCATGCCTGCGCGGGTATCCGCCTCCCCCAAGGCCCCGGACACCGAAACACAGGGTCAAGGGCTTCTTAACCTCTACTTAGCAAAGCTGTCAAGTTAATCGCGTAAGTCCGCGCCCGCACTTTGGAACCAGGCGCCGGGGCGGCAAGCACAGCAGGCCTCGCGCCGGGGCCGCAATGCTACAGTATAGACACGTATTGCACGGGGCGTGCCGGCCCTTTCCTTCCCCTTCCGCAGTCCAGGAGCATCCATGGCGCGCGAGCTCGCCGTGCTGATGGACCCCATCGAGCGCATCAAGATCAAGAAGGACACCAGCTTCGCCCTGCTGCTGGAGGGTCAGCGGCGCGGCTGGCACCTGAACTACCTCGTACAGGGCGGCCTGGCCCTGCGCGGCGGGGAGGCGTGGGGCTGCCTGGCGCCGTTGCGGGTGCGCGATGACCCGGCCGATTGGTTCACGCTAGGGCCCGCCGCGTGGGCGCCGCTGTCGCGCCTGCAACTGGTGCTCGAACGCAAGGACCCGCCGTTCGACGACCAGTTTCTCTACGACACCCACGTGCTCGACCGCGCCGAGCAGGCGGGCGTGATGGTGGTCAACCGCCCGGGGGCGCTGCGCGACGCCAACGAGAAGCTCTTCGCCCTGAGCTTCCCCCAGTGCATTCCGCCGACCCTCGTGGCGCGCGACACCACAGAGCTGCGGCGCTTCGCCGCCGAACAGGGCGAGGTCGTGCTCAAGCCGCTGGATGGCATGGGCGGTCGCTCGATCTTCCGCAGTTTCGACGGTGATCCGAACCTGAACGTCATCCTGGAAACCCTTACCGACGGAGGACGCCGCCTCGCCCTGGCGCAGCGCTACCTGCCGCAGATCGTCGATGGCGACAAGCGCATCCTGATGATCGACGGCGAGCCTGTGCCCTACGCCCTCGCACGCATCCCGCAGGGCAGCGATTTCCGCGGCAACCTGGCGGCCGGCGGGCGCGGCGAGGGACGGCCGCTGACCGAGCGCGATCGCTGGATCGCCGCACAGGTCGGGCCCGAGCTGGTGCGCCGCGGCATGCGCTTCGTCGGCCTCGACGTGATCGGTGACTGGCTCACCGAGATCAACGTCACATCCCCGACCTGCGCACGCGAGCTGGACGCGCAGTTCGGCCTTAACATCGCCGGCATGTTGTTCGACCGCTTGGAAGCAACGCTGCAGTGAGCCGTCCCGCCGTTTCCTCCACCGATCGCTTCGGCGTCACGCTGCTGTTCTCGCTGATCGCGCACGGCGTGCTGGCGCTGGGACTCACGTTCAGCTTCGAGCCGCCGGTGCGGCGCCTGCCCGCGCTGGACGTCATCCTGGTGCAGTCGGCGAACGCGCAGAAACCGGACAAGGCCGACTTCCTCGCCCAGGCGAACAACCAGGGCGGCGGAGAACACGACAAGGCGCGGCGTCCGACGGAACCTCTGTCGAGCCCCGTGCCGAAGCCGGACCCCGGTGTCGCGCCGCGCCCGGTGGAGGCCGGCGCCCCGCGCCCTACGCCTCCCAGCGAGGCGGAGCTGCTGACGCAGAGGCGCGCCGACTTCAGCGTGCGCACACAGAAGCGCAGCGAGGAGATGCCCGCGCTGCAGCAGCCCACGGCCCGCGAGCTGATCGAGAAGAATGTGGAAATGGCCCGTCTGGCCGAGGAGATCCAGCGCGAGTCAGAGGCCTATGCCAAACGACCCAAGCGCAAGTTCATTTCGGCCAACACCAAGGAGTACGAGTACGCCGCCTACATGAAGGCGTGGGTGGCGCGCGTGGAACGCATCGGCAACCTCAACTACCCCGATGAGGCGCGGCGCCAGCAGGTGCACGGCCAACTCGTGCTCACCGTGGCGATCAACCGCGATGGCAGCATCAAGCGCATGGACATCATCCAGGGCAGCGGTCACAAGGTGCTCGACGACGCGGCCCAGCGCACAGTGCAGCTGTCCGCCCCCTTCCCGCCCCTGCCGCGAACCGGCGAGGACGTGGACGAGCTGTACATCACGCGCACCTGGCAGTACCTGCCCGGCGACGTGATGGTCAACCGCTGAGGCGCGCCGCCGCCAGTCGGCGACGCTCGATCCGCGCCGCCCCCCATTCCCGCATACAATGGCGCCATGCGCGGGTTCGAGTCCCTGTCCAATCACCTGCTGATCGCCATGCCATCGCTGCGCGATCCCAATTTCGCGCGCGGCGTGATCTACGTGTGCCAGCACGGCGAAGATGGCGCCATGGGCCTGGTGATCAACCGGCTGTCGGAATACCGCCTCGGCGACGTGCTGGCGCAGATGGGCATCCAGACCGATCTCGCCGAGGTGCGCGATGCGCCGGTACTGCTCGGTGGCCCGGTCCAGCCCGAACGCGGTTTCGTACTGCACGAGGTCGGCGGGGAGTGGGAGTCCTCCTTCCGCATCTGCGACGAGGTGTGCGTGACCACTTCGCGCGACGTGCTCATCGCCATGGCCGACGGCCGCGGCCCGCGCCGCGCCCTGGTGGCCTTGGGCTATGCCGGCTGGACCGCGGGGCAGCTCGAGCAGGAACTGCTGGAGAACGCCTGGCTGACCGTGGCTGCACAGCGCCAGCTGCTGTTCGACACGGCGCTGGAGGACCGCTGGGACGCGGCAGCGGCCCTGGTCGGAGTGAACATGGCCAAACTCACCGACTACTTCGGCCACGCCTGACGTGAACGTGCTGGGGTTCGACTACGGCAGCGGCGCCATCGGTGTCGCGCTGGGCAACCGGCTGACCCGCGGCGCGCGCCCGCTGCAGGTGCTGCGCAACGGCGAAGGCGGGCCGGATTGGCCAGCCTGCGACGCATTGGTGGCGGCCTGGCAACCCGATACCCTGGTGGTCGGACTGCCGCTGACTCTGACCGGCGACGAGCAGACCGCCAGCCGCGGGGCGCGCGCCTTTGCCGCTGCCCTGGCCGAACGCTATGGCCTGCCGGTGGCCCTGGCCGACGAACGCTCCAGCTCGAAGGAGGCGGCCCGGCGTTTCGCCACGCGCCGCGCCGCCGGTCTGGCCAGACGCAAACACGCCGCAGCGATCGACGCGGTCGCGGCGGAAGTCATCACCGAATCCTGGTTGGCCTCGCTCGCATGAATGCACTGCAACTGGACGCGCAGCAGCGCCTGCGCCACCTCATCACGCTCGACGGCCTGCCGCGCGAGCTGCTGCTGCGCCTGCTCGACCGCGCCGACGCCCTGCGCGGCGCCAGCGCCGGCGGCACCCGCCGGCTCGACCTGCTGGCCGGGCGCACCGTGATGAACCTGTTCTTCGAACCGTCCACACGCACGCGCACCTCCTTCGACCTCGCCGCCAAGCGTCTGGGCGCGGACGTGCTCAACTTCGACATCGCCAGTTCCTCCACGGTCAAGGGCGAATCGCTCATCGACACCCTGCACACGCTGGAAGCCATGCACTGCGATGCCTTCGTGGTGCGGCACAGGGAAAACGGTACGGCGGAAACGCTGGCGCGCCATCTGCGCAGCGCGGCGCGCGTGGTCAACGCCGGGGACGGCAATCACGCCCACCCGACCCAGGGCCTGCTCGACGTCCTCACCATCCGCCGCCACCGGCCCGACTTCGCCGAGCTCACGGTGCTGATCTGCGGCGACATCCTGCATTCGCGCGTCGCCCGCTCGGACATCCACGCCCTGCGTGCCCTCGGTGTGGGCGAACTGCGCGTGTGCGGTCCGGCCAACCTCATGCCGGCCCCGGCGGAGCTGCCGGGCTGCCGCCTCTTCGACGACTTCGACACAGCCCTGGCCGGGGTCGATGCGGTGATCATGCTGCGCCTGCAGAAGGAGCGCATGAGCCTGGCCCAGGTGCCTTCCGAGCAGGCCTACTACGCGCGCTACGGTCTCGATCCGCGCCGGCTGCGTCTGGCGCGGCCCGACGCCCTGGTGCTGCATCCGGGGCCGATCAACCGCGAGGTCGAGATCGCCTCTCCCGTCGCCGACGGCGCGCAGTCGCGCATCCTCGAGCAAGTGGAGAACGGCGTATTCCTGCGCATGGCCGTGCTGGCCGAACTCCTCGGCGCCTGAACGGCCGCCGCGGACGCGGCATAATCCCATTCCAACTCCTGCGGGGACCACCATGGAACTGCTGAAGCGTTATGCGCTGCCGGCCGGACTGGCGCTGCTGCTGGCCGGCTGCGGCAAGAAGGCCGACGAGGGCGCCCCGCTGGCCTATGTACCGGCCGACACGCCCTACGTGATCGCCTCGCTGGAGGCCGTGCCCGAGGCCGCCCTGGAAGACCGCTTCCGCGCCATCCAGCCGCTGTGGAAGCCCTATTTCGCGCAGATCGACAGCCTGCTCGGCGAAGCGGCCGGCAAGGCCAAGGACGACGCGGAGAAGCGCGCTCTGGCAGCCGTACGCGCCGTACTCGACGAGTTCCGCGAGCGCGACAGCCTGGCCAAGTGGAAGGAGATCGGACTGGACCCGCAGGGGCGCAGCGCGCTCTACGGCATCGGCCTGGCACCGGTCATGCGCCTGGAGTTGGCCGATGCGGGGGCCTTCCGCGCGCTGATCGGCCGCATCGAGGGCAAGCTCGGCCAACCGCTGCCCAAGGCGAGCGTGGCAGGCCAGGAGTACTGGCGCCTGGGCGCCGACGACGTGCCCTTTGCCGGCCTGCTCGCGCTGGAGGGTAAGCATTTGGTGGTCGCGCTGGCACCGCGTCAGGCGAGCGAGGGAGCCCTCAAGGAGCTGCTCGGCCTCACCCGGCCGACGCAATCGATGGCCGACGGCAAGGCCCTGCGCGAGCTGGCGCGGGAGCGCGGCTATCAGCTGCAGGGCGTCGGCTACCTGGACACCGCACGCCTGCTAGAGCGCCTGGCCGGCGAGCACCGCGGTGTCGACGGCGAGTTCGCCGCGGCGCTGTCGCTGCCGACCACGGCGGCCGACGCCGTGTGCCGCGCCGAGCTGGCGGCCCTGGCCGCCCGCCTGCCGCGCACCAGTTTCGGCTACACGCATTTCGATGCCTCCGAGCAGTCCTTCCTGGTGGAGTTCGACCTCGATGCCGCCTTGCGCCAGCAGCTCGCCCCGCTCGCTACCGCGGTGCCGGGCATGGGCTCGCAGGACGACGCCCTGCTCGACCTGGCCCTGGCCCTGCCGGTACTGAAGTGGAAGGACTTCTGGATCAAGCAGAGCGAGGCCGTGGCCGCCGCGCCGTTCCGCTGCGAATCGCTGGCCAAGCTCAACCAGGGCTTCGCCGACATGAAACAGGGCCTGGACCGCACGGTTCCGCCGCCGCTGTCCAACCTCCTCGGCCTGCGCCTGACCCTGGACAGCATGGAGCTGTCCAAGGACGGTCTACCCGACCCGGCCCACAGCGGCGGTCGCATGCTGATCGCCTCGGACAATCCCCTGCTGATGGTCAGCATGGCCCAGCTGGCAGCGCCTCCCTTGAAGGACCTGCGGCTCGCCCTCGACGGCAAACCGGTCGCGGTGCCCACAGGCGCGGTGCCACTGCCGCAACTGCCCGTATATGTGGCCGGCAGCGCGAACGCGCTGGCCCTCGCCGCCGGCCAGGGGGCGGGAGCCAACCTGCCACCGTATCTCGCCGCCGCCACCGGCGATGGCAAGGACCTGCTGCACATGCGCATCACGGGTGCGTTCTACGGCGTCTACGGCGATCTGCTCGGCAACCTCATGGGCAAGAGCGGGGGCGAACACAGCGAGTTGATCGAGTTGCAGCGGCAGATGTACCAGCGCTATCGCGACTGGATGGCCTACACCGACGTGCGCCTCGCCCTCGGGCCGCACGGCCTGGCCTTGCACCAGACCACGCGCTTCAATCCGCCCAAGGCACCCTGAGGCCATTCGCGGCGACCGCCACGACGGGTCGGCAACCCTCAAGGGCGCGGTCGATGCCGCGCCCTTGGGCAGGTCGGGGTGAGAGGCGATGGCCGGTCGGGCCGAACCCGCGGCCGCACCCGGGTCCACGGAGACCAGCGCCGGGGCCTTGCCGCTGGCGGCGACCTGGGCGCGCGGCGCAACCGGTTTCCGCGTTCGCGCAATTCCCGGACGCTCGCCGGAAACTGCTCCTGCGTTTCCGCCATTCGCGTCATCCCTGGCACTCGACGGAAAGTGCTCCTGCGTTTCCGCCATTCGCGCCATCCCTGGCGCTCGACGGAAACTGCTCCTGCGTTTCCGCCATTCGCGCCATCCCTGGCGCTCGACGGAAACTGCTCCTGCGTTTCCGCCATTCGCGTCATCCCTGGCACTCGACGGAAACTGCTCCTGCGTTTCCGCCATTCGCGTCATCCCTGGCACTCGACGGAAACTGCTCCTGCGTTTCCGCCATTCGCGCCATCCCTGGCGCTCAGCTTTCGATGAGTTCGACGCCGTCGAGGCCCTGGCTGAGGGTATGCGCGTCGCCGCCCTGGGCGAGCTTGATCTTCAGGCGCACCTCATTGGCCGAATCGGCGTGGCGCAGCGCGTCCTCGTAGCTGATCTCGCCGGCCTGGTACAGCTCGAACAGGCTCTGGTCGAAGGTCTTCATGCCGAGGTTGGTCGACTCCTTCATGACCTCCTTCAGCTTGTGCACCTCGCCCTTGCGGATGTAGTCCTGCACCAGCGGCGTGCCAAGCATGACCTCCATGGCCACGCGGCGCGCCTTGCCGTCGGGCGTCGGAATGAGCTGCTGTGCGACGATGCCCTTGAGGTTCAGCGACAGGTCCATGAACAGCTGCGAGCGGCGGTCCTCGGGGAAGAAGTGCAGGATGCGGTCGATGGCCTGGTTGGCGTTGTTGGCGTGCAGGGTGCACAGGCACAGGTGGCCGGTTTCCGCGAAGTTGATCGCGTGCTCCATGGTCTCGCGCGTGCGCACTTCGCCGATGAGGATCACGTCCGGCGCCTGGCGCAGCGTGTTCTTCAGGGCGTTGTCCCAGGAGTCGGTATCAATGCCCAGCTCGCGCTGGGTGATGATGCAGCCCTCGTGCTTGTGCACGAATTCGATCGGGTCCTCGATGGTGATGATGTGGCCGGTCGAGTTCTGGTTGCGATAGCCGACGATCGCGGCCAGCGAAGTCGATTTGCCCGCGCCGGTGGCACCCACGAAGATCACGATGCCGCGCTTGGTCATCGCCAGCTGCTTGACGATCGGCAGCAGGTTCAATTCCTCGATGGTCGGGATCTTGGCCTCGATCCGGCGCAGCACCATGCCGACGCAGTTGCGCTGGTAGAAGCACGACACG
>Ga0116191_1000857_pt1 | contig 25880 bp, 17 predicted proteins | sample AD_UKC111_MetaG_FD_89897 | JGI IMG/M metagenome (GOLD analysis project Ga0116191, IMG submission 89897) | Active sludge microbial communities of municipal wastewater-treating anaerobic digesters from Hong Kong - AD_UKC111_MetaG | ecosystem: Engineered > Bioreactor > Anaerobic > Digestate... | reverse complement strand
TGTGTTAATAACCAGAATAACTCTGCGAGTTATTTCCGGTTATGTAACACTTGGGTTACATTATCATCATAAAAGATAACTTATATTTGATAATCCGTGGTCTGATAAAAGGGAGTGGTTAACTCAACCCAGCCTGTTGCATTATTATTGTTTTCAATTTTTACTTCTTTTTCTGGTGGAACTGGCTTGCCAGTTTCGGCAGAAGATTTATTATTTATTAGTGATGTGTTTACACAAGGTGTGTTTTCACTATTTGTGTTTTCACATGACGTGTTTTCACTACTTGTGCTTTCACCTGATGTGTTTTCACTTGATGTGTTTTCCGGCTTAGTGGATTTTTTAGAATTTCCATTTGATGGGATTTCATTGATAGTCCAATGTATTCCGCCTTGGAATCTACGCTTATTTATATATCCAAAGTTGACTAAGTTTTTTATTGAACTATTGAATTTATCATCACCAATTCTGCATGTTTTTTGCAAAACTGACATATTAAGAATATACTTTTTGTCATCATTGGAAAGTATCAATGCCAATATGCCCTTCTCGGTTGCACTAAGTCGTTCATCTTTTATAAGGAGATTTGTAATACAGGTATAATTGCTGTTATGCTTTGCCCTGTTAATAGTGAATTGGTTGCGATACTCTTTATCGCTCTCTTTCTTTTTCATAGCCTGACGTTTTTCATTAAGTAATTTCCCTGACTGTTTAACCCAATTCGTCTGGCAGGGGAACTGTCAGGTAAAACCTGCCAGACTTTGGGACGAGTTTTTATACTCGGTTTTTTATATAAATACTTAGATTTCATAAAATATTATTATAGGGAATTCCCTTTAATCCAATTAAAATTTCCTTTAATCTATCAACTGTAAGGTCATAATCCCATCCGTCAACCGCAATGTTACGCCTGACTTCAATCAACATAAAACCACCCTTGTTATTTAAATTGATTCTTTGGTGGCTCTTTTTGATTCGATAGCCGAGTTGCGCAAATTCTCTACGTAATGTTCTTACGTTTTTAGTTTCCATTTCTTTTAATGCCAGTCGCAATGCTGGTAACCTATTTTGGATATAAGCGTCTATCTCTTTATCCTGTTTACTCATTTTGTTTTTCATATTTTATTAAATATTAGATTGTTAGACATGTAGTCCCTTATTACTGTATCTTATTTTATTCTCTATTTTCATCTAATCTTCTTTTATTATTTCTCCTACTAAGGCATCGGAAATCCTTACTTCTCATTGATTTTGCTTTGGATTAGGGCAAAGCATTCCCATTCAACCAAACATTAGTTTGGGCAACTTGCTGTTCTGATGAACGTTAAGTTCTTGTGGATTTTAACCGTATCGCCTTACGGAATGTCTTATTTTCTTCAATTTATATAGTGTTATTGTTACCAAGTTTGAAAGTACTATGCACTTTAAAAAAATCTTCTACATCTAACGTATTCAAATAAATTGGTTTAAGTCCCTTGTTTAGTCGATACTCATTCAATTCAATTGTGCTAACAATTTCATTATTTTCAATTTTATCAACGTAATTAACAATAACCCCATCTTCATCACATGCCTTTAAAATTTCACCATCATCAAGATTATCTTCAAAATCAAAATATTCATAAAAAAATTTTAAGCCGAAAAAATATCTACTTACTTTCTTAAAATCATCCTCAATTAATAAAATATCAACCACTAACGTCTTAACATTTACTGTATAAACAACATATTTTTTAAATTCACTGCTTTTATCAAAGAACATTGCAAATTCATTTCTATTTTCATCTACAATACCGTCCTTATACTGAATAGTAATGAATTCATAAATTGCTTCGCTTCTTAAAAATTCTTCGAACCCCTTGTAATAACCTTTTGAGGTGAGGTCATTAAGTATTGCAAATTTCATTTTTACATAATCTGAGAGCATTCCTTTCATTTCTTCATGTGTAACATCTTTTTTCATATCCATATAAGTTTAAGTTAATTATTCTACTTTCTGTAAAGGGTTTCAGTTCCTTTGCGCTTCCACATTCGATAGAAAATCAAAAATGTTACATGGTATGTTACTTTTTTTTCATTTTCATATTAAAAAATGTTTGAAATGCCCATTTTTTCATGGACTCCCAAAAAATGAGAAACTTGTATTTTCCACTCAAATCATAATATGAATTTGAAAAATACTTTTTATCTTGTGATATAATTATCACATGTATGAGGACAATCACACTAAAAAAGTTCACTGATGATTTCATGGATATCAGTAAGAAATTAACCCATTCTGAACTTAGGATGCTTTATTTGCTAATTGCTGAACCAGAAGTAAGGAACTTATCGCAATCAGAATTTGCTGAACGAATTTCAACTGATAGAAGGACTATTAATCTTGGATATAAAAAATTACGGGATTATAATCTCATTTTATATACGGAATCAATACCTGACAAAGGCAAACAAAGAAAGAAAGTAATTTATCTTGAGGACTTTTCAACTGGGGTGTTAAAAAAAGCCTTTGAATCTATTGTTAGAGGATTCAAAGATTACTACCATCCTTCAGATAATAAGAGTATTGTGATAAATGAGGATTTTTATAGCTATATGCTTAGGGAATGGGTACTTGATAATCGCTTGGAAAATAAAAGAACGTTAATCAATAAGACAATTAAGGAACACTATCCGAATATCCGATTTTACGGAGAGCAAAAATCTTCTGACTTTCCATCAGGAGCATGGTACAATGCAAACAGATACATAAACTCTTCTATAAGTACCGCAAGAGCTTCAATAACTTATCATATAAAACTTGACACCTTATTTGATACATTGCTCAAGCTTTATTCACTTAGCGAAGATGAAGTATTACAAATCATAAGAACGGATTTCCCAAATCTTAGAATCGATGGGAATAAAGTAATTGTACCAAAGCATTATGATTTAATGGCAAACAATGGTCAACAACTTGAGGAAACCACATAATCAGATAATTACATTTTGCTCTATTATGGTCGTTTATAAAGTTTTGATTTACTACTTTTAAGGATTGTATTAAATCCGCCTGCAATGGATAAGAAATCATTGTCTGAAAGGGACATTTGTACCAAGTTTATAACCCCGGCACTAATAAATGCCGGATGGGATAGCCAAAAACAGGTTCTGGAAGAGGTTAGCTTTACAGATGGGAAAATATATGTCCGGGGCAAATTAACAGCCAGAGGGGCAAGAAAAAGGGCAGATTACATACTCTATCATAAAGCCAACATCCCAATTGCTATTATTGAAGCCAAGGATAATAACCATTCAGTCCGGGCAGGAATTCAACAAGCTCTTGATTACGCCACAATCCTTGACATTCCATGCGTTTTCAGCAGTAATGGTGATGGATTTCTTTTTCATGACAGAACAGCGAAAGAAGGTAATATTGAAATCGAACTAAGCTTGGATGCATTCCCATCGCCACAACAGATTTGGGAAAAATACAAGCATTACAAAGGGATAACGACTACTGAGATTGAAAGGATTGCTTCTCAGGATTATTACTTCGATGGTTCTGGTAAGAAGCCAAGGTATTACCAGCAGATTGCAATCAACAGGACGGTTGAAGCAATCGCAAAGGGGCAAAACAGAATTCTTTTGGTACTTGCCACCGGAACTGGAAAGACATTGGCTGCATTCCAAATTGCTCACAGGCTTTGGAAAGCAGGGGTTAAAAAAAGAATCTTATTCCTTGCCGACAGGAACGCATTAATTGACCAAGCAAACAGGAATGACTTTAAACACTTTCGGGACAAGATGACAATCGTTAAAAACCGGATAGTCGACAAATCATATGAAGTCTATTTAAGCCTTTATCAGGGCATCACTGGAAGTGAAGAAGAAAGGAACATCTACAAACAGTTCAGCCGGGATTTCTTCGACTTGATAATCATTGATGAGTGCCATAGAGGTTCAGCAAAGGAAGATAGTGCTTGGCGGGAAATCCTGACATACTTCAATAATGCTACCCATATCGGCTTAACAGCTACCCCAAAAGAAACTGCGGATGTCAGCAATATTGAATATTTTGGAGAACCCATTTATACATATTCGTTAAGACAGGGTATTGAAGATGGTTTTCTTGCACCATATAGGGTAATTCGGGTAGGGATAAATATTGATTTGGAAGGCTGGCGACCGGAAGCTGGTAAGACTGATAAATCTGGCAATCCAGTAGATGACAGGATTTATAATACCAAGGATTATGATAGGAGTCTGGTTATTGACGAACGGACTGATATAGTTGCAAAGAAACTTACCCAGTATTTGAAAGGTTTTGACAGGTTTGCCAAAACGATAGTATTCTGTGTCGATATCGACCATGCACAACGCATGAGAAGTACATTGATTAATCATAATTCAGACTTGGCAAGTGAGAATCCCAAATATGTCATGCAGATAACCGGAGATAACGATGAAGGGAAGAGGGAGCTTGACAATTTCACCGACCCTGAACAGAAATATCCGGTCATAGCGACAACATCTGAACTGATGACAACTGGTATTGATGCCATTACTTGCAAGGTTATAGTCCTTGATGCCAATGTCAACAGCATGACTAAATTTAAACAGATTATTGGCAGGGGAACACGAATTAATGAAGAATACAACAAAACGTACTTCACCATTCTTGACTTTCGTAATGTAACTGACTTGTTTGCTGACCCGGACTTCGATGGTGAACCCATCCAGATTAAAGAAATCGGGCAAGACCAAGAAATCCCACCATTTGAACCAACTGATGAAGAAGTGTTTCCTGAACCAGAGGGTGAAAATCAACCAGAAGTCCCACCTATTAGAACGCCTGATGGTGAACCCGGAGAAGTCAACGAACCACGTCCGAAGGTTTATGTCAATGGGGTGGATGTTTCAATACTGGTAAGCCGTGAAATGTATTTCGACCAGCATGGAAGACCAATTACAACCAGTCTTAAAGACCATACCAAGACGATTATCAAGGAACAATACAAATCGCTTGATGATTTTTTGAATAAATGGAACTCTGCCGATAAGAAAACTGCGCTTATCGAAGAACTTCAGCAACAAGGTGTATTGGTAGAGGCACTGTATAACGCAGTAAACAAAGATTTGGACTTGTTTGACCTTATTTGCCATGTAGCCTATGATATGCCACCATTAACACGTAAAGAGAGGGCAAATAATGTCAAAAAACGGCACTACTTCAATAAATATGGAGAACAGGCAAGAAAGGTTCTTGAAAACTTATTGGACAAATATGCTGATGAAGGTATTGATGATATTGAATCAATAGAGGTTCTTAAAGTAAAACCATTTACTGAGATTGGTTCACCAATTGAGATTGTGCGCACGTTTGGCAATAAGGAAGCCTATCTGGAAGCAGTAAAGGAGTTGGAAGATGAACTTTACAAAAGTGCTTAATCTTGGGATTATCAGAAAACATAGCATTTATTGATGAATTTGGAACGAATTCGTTCGCATTTGGGAAACAGGATGTTTCTTCTCATTTTATCATTACCTGTGTTTTAATAAAGAAATCTGAGGAGAATCAAGTTAAGATTGAATTAGAAAAAATAAGGCAAGACAACTTTCAACAATCAGAAATTAAATCCAGCCTTGTGGGCAATGATGACAGTAGGAGATTAAAGATACTTTCCGAATTGATTCTATGCGATTTCCAAATTTTGACACTTGTAATTGATAAAAGAAAACTTGAAGGCGAGGGATTTGGCTTTAAACCTTCTTTCTATAAGTTTCTTAATGGACTTATATATAATGATTTATATAAGGTATTTGCTGATGTAGATGTTATAATGGATGAGCATGGTCATGAGAAATTTATGAATAGCTTCATAACTTACATCCGAAAGAAACATCCAACTGACTTGTTTTCACAACTGAATGAAATAAGGTTTGAAAATTCAAAATCCAACGTTCTCATTCAATTAGCCGACTTTATCTCTGGTACTTTTGCACGGGTCTATGATGAAACAAAAAAATCCCCCCTTGGGGACAACTTTTTAAAAGTGCTACGGAGACGGATTGGAATCATTAAATTCTTCCCTCAATCGTATGATAGATTTGTTTACGATTATTCGAATACCGATAAAATCGTTGACCCTAAGATTGATGAATTATCACTTCATCGAGCAAATGATTTCATCAACCGTTATGAAAGCGATAGTGATTCTACAAGAAAGCTGCAAGTAAGAACATTAAAACTGCTTAGATTATATCGACAGACCATAGGCTTTTCAAGATACATTCCAACCAAAGAAATATTGGAACATCTCAACTATGGCAGAACAGAAATCATAACTGAGTATTTCTTCCGGACAAATATTATTGCCAAGCTCAGAGATAAAGATGTATTGATAGCAAGTAGCAAAAATGGATACAAATTACCCGTTTCAATGGCTGACTTATACGATTTTTTGAATCATGGAAGCACAGTCACTATTCCATTATTACATAGGATGAAAAGATGTATTGAAATGATAAAGGTGGCAACAGGAGAGGATATCACTGATAAAGAAAATTATAAAGAACTGAGACAAATTTTACAGATTAAAAATGAGTAATCTTTCAGGAGTATTAAAGAGCATCCGTGACATCATGAGGCAGGACAAGGGACTGAACGGGGATGCTCAGCGTATTGAACAGCTTGGGTGGATGCTGTTCTTAAAGATTTTTTCCGACAATGATTTGGAACGGGAAATGATGAACGAGAAGTACAAATCGCCTATCCCAAGGGAATTTCATTGGATAAAGGAAAAAGGTAATTGGGCAGGGGATGATGAAGGGATGACAGGTGATGAACTTTTGGCATTTGTCGATGAGAAACTCTTCCCGGCATTAAGGAATATCGATATAAGTGTTGGAAACGGAAGGGCATTGATTGTCCGTGAAGTATTCATGGGCAACAACAATTACATGAAAAGCGGAATCAATATCCGGAAAGTACTGAACAAGCTTAATGAACTTGATTTTAATATTGCCAAAGAACGACATGCTTTTGGTGAATTGTATGAAGGAATATTGAAAGATTTGCAAAATGCTGGCAAATCTGGGGAATATTATACACCCAGAGCAATAACGAATTTCATCACAGACATAATAAGTCCCAAACTTGGGGAAAAAATACTCGACCCAAGCTGTGGAACTGGCGGGTATTTAACCTCAGCAATTGAGCATTTAAAGATGCAGGCAAACAGCATTGAAGAAAGGAACAGTATTCAGGATAATGTTGTCGGCTGGGAATACAAACCACTTCCATACCTTCTGGCAATTACAAATCTGATTCTACATGATATTGAACTACCCAAAATATCATTCCGGGACTCACTTGAACAACCTCTTAGTAATTATAAAGGAAAAGATAGAGTAGATATTATCCTTGCAAATCCACCATTTGGAAGTGTTGTTGCAAATAACAATGAAAAGAACTTCCCACAAAGCTTCAGGACTAAGGAAAGTGCCGATTTATTCTTGGTATTAATGATACATCTGCTTAAAGATGGTGGCAGAGCGGGAATTGTTTTACCGGATGGTTCACTTACCGGGGAAGGAGTTAAGCAAAGAGTTCGTGAAAAGTTGTTGACTGAATGTAATCTTCACACCATTATCAGGTTGCCAAACTCAGTATTTCAACCATATGCGACTGTAGCTACGAACCTGTTATTCTTTGAGAAAGGTAAATCCACAAAAGAAGTTTGGTATTACGAACATCGATTGCCTGAAGGACAGAAATCTTACAGTAAAACCAAACCCATTAGGTTGGAAGAATTCAATCCGATTAAAGAATGGTGGAACAATCGAAAAGAAAATGAATTTGCTTGGAAGGTAAATATTAAAACAATTGTTGAAAAAGGATACGACCTTGATATTAAAAATCCCATCAAGCAGGAAGAAGAGCATGAATACACAAGTACTGAATTGATTCAGATGCTTGAAAAATCGATGCTGAAGAGTAATGAGTTACTGAACCAACTTAAAACGGAGTTGAGATGAGTTGGGAAGTAAAAACAATTGGTGACGTTTGCACAATTGAAAAGGGTAATATTGGAATCACAAAAGCCATAGCTGGTGATTATCCTTTAGTTGTGTTAGGTGAAGGAAGAAAGACACATAACGAATATCAATTTGATGATGAAGCTGTAATTATCCCTTTGGTTTCCTCTACTGGTCATGGAGACAAGAGTATGAAACGGATTCATTATCAGTCAGGCAAATTTTCTGTTGGTAATATCCTTTGTGCAGTTATCCCCAAAAATAAATCAGTTCTGTCAGCTCAGTACCTTTACCGATACTTGGATTTAAACAAAGAAAGTGAGTTAGTCTCTCGTATGAAAGGCATGGCAAATGTCAGTTTGCCGATGAAATCAATTGCTGAAGTAGAAATACCCATTCCACCCGTTAAACTCCAACATGAAATTGTTGCAAGATTATCCTCACTCGAAAAATCAAATAGCCATTTACGGGAAGAACAATCAAATCAGATTGAACTTCTTAGAAAAATCAGTCAACAGATACTTCAGGATGCAGTGCAGGGTAAATTAGTTCAACAAGACCCAAATGATGAACCTGCAAGTGTTTTACTGGAACGTATAAAGGTTGAAAAAGAAAAACTGGTTCGTGAAAAGAAAATCAAGAGAGAAAAGCCACTTCCACCAATTAAGCAAGAAGACCTACCATTTGAAATCCCTGAGAATTGGGTATGGTGTAGATTTTCTTCAATTGCAACTATTGAATCAAATCTTGTCGACCCTTTTGAATACCCAAATCACCCTCACATTGCCCCTGATAATATTGAAAAAGGAACTGGTAGACTTCTGGATTATAAAACTGTAAATGAAGATAATGTAATAAGTTCCAATCACTACTTTTTCCCTTCCCAACTTATTTATTCAAAAGTCCGACCTCGTTTGAATAAAGTAGTGAAAGTAGATTTTGAAGGACTTTGCAGTGCAGATATGTATCCAATTAAATCACTTATCAATCCGGACTATCTGCTTAATTGTATTCTCTCAAAATACTTCTTAGACGAAGTTTTTAAGTTTGATAATAGGGTGAAAATGCCAAAAATAAATCAGAATCAATTATCACAAATACTAATACCAGTACCACCAATTCAGGAACAATTGCGAATAAAAGTAAAAATCGAAAAACTCAAGACAATCTGTAACGAACTGGAACAAACAATAAAACAGAACGAGAATTATACACAGGAGTTATTGCAGGTGGCTTTAAAGGAAGCTTTAAAGCCAAAGAATATATAAATAACATGAAATTGGGAACTTGCATAAAGTTATAATTTATAGTGCTTAACTACGATTACATAAATAAGTTAGTTCAGCTTGCAAAAGCGGAATTAAAAAAGAGCTTCAATTTTGAAGATTTCAGATTTAATGATTTCGAACTGATTAACTTTTTTCTTATTAATAACGCACTAAATCAATCGCAATATAGCTTATCAATACAAGTTCCTAAAAAGGATGATAAGAGAGATTTTTATATTCCAGTTCTTTTATCCGTTTCTGCTACTCTTTTTTTTCAAAACTACATTGATGATAAGACCTGCTATGAAGTTGGAGAAATAGTTCAAAAAGAGGGTAAGAGATTCAAAATAATTGAAAAGAATAAGGATGGATATATAATTGCATCAGTTGATGCAGAAAAAACACTCAGGTATCCTACACATAAACAAATCAAAAAGTATATTGTAACCACTGCAAATCTGACAAATAGGAAAGCGAAAGTAAAATTCCATGATTATCAAAGCCTTTATAAACTTCTCTTTAATGTCGATTATGTACCGTCAAAATTCACATATAAGTCTGCAATAATTCTTGAGAAAGCAGATTTTTTTGAAACATTAAAAGTCAAGGAGATTCCAGATATTGATTTAAAGAAAGCGATTCCATTTAAATGGGTTTCAAAAGCTGGAATAAAAAAGGAAGAAGCAGAGTTTATACCTGTTGAGCCAATGATTTATTTAATCCCTGATTATGAGACCTTTAAGCAGTTTGTATTAGCGGGGGTTGACAAACTGGATTCTGTTGTCTTTATTGGCAAAAACAAGTATGAACCTTTCATTACAAACATCAAAAGAGATATTAGGACAGGAATACTTAATAGGGTAATTTTTATAGGTAGCAAGGAAATAGAAGATTTTAATGACCTGAAAACATGGAAGTGGACTTCTATTGAAACTAACTACTTCGAAAATAATGAATCAGGAACAATAGACTTTGATACAACTAATCCTGAAGAATTTCTTCGAACTATACACAATTTTGAAAATAAGGTTAAAGAGCTACAAAGAGAGTATAGTCTAAATTTAAACTCGCTGTGTAGGTTAAAGCATTACTTATACCCACTTGTATTTGCAAGTTCCACCTCACGACTCGTCAACCAAATAGAATATGTAAAGTACTTATATTTTAAAAACATTAAAGACCTTCTTTTTGAAGCCTTTTATGAAATCGATATTAATCCGGAGCATTCCATTGCAGAATTAACTGATTTAGCAGTTGAGATTTTTGACAATATCTCCTACAGTAAGTTCGACAAATTAATCGAATATGAAGAAATTAGTATCCTTATAGTACCTGAAAGATTTGCAGAATCTTGGAATGAAGATTATTCAAATGATAATACTGGCAGATTCCCCAGAAATCTCAAGATTATGACATTTACTGATTTGAAGTTGAATCATGATAATATTCAAACCAGAAAGAAGATATGTTTTTTGTCAATCTTCGGATATAAGGATTCATTTTATGATATTATAAAATTCATTCACCAATCTCCGTTTAATTATTTATTTATCCTATACCCGGAAGAAAAACTCTTGGCTGAAAATATAATTATTAAATGTCAAAATGAAGTAATTCAGGAATTTAAATCAGAAGATAGGTTTCATTTATGCAAGATTGAATTCCCAAATCAATTTAACCAAGAATCAGTTGCAGAACTTATTGAAAGAATCTTCTTTCAAGGTGATGGTGAAAGCAAACCCTATGATTACGAACAATCAGAGACACTTGCATTTCAAATAATATTTGAAGATGATACATCAGATATTCTTGAGGGCAATAGGTCTGTACTATTGGAGAAAGGTAATAAGAGGAAAGAAAAGATATCCAATTTAATTGTTGGTGATAGAATACGTGTTTATGAAAACACGGCAAAGGAAAAACTGTTAGAAATAGCCATGGATAGCGATGAAGAAGGTGTGTTAACAGATATAAAAAGATTCTCCAAACTCTGGAAACAATGCCTAATCGATTTCTATGAGAAACTAAAAACTGCAAACGGATACAATGAAAATGATTTGTTACAGGAACTTCAAAAGAAAGGAGCAAAAATCCAATTGACCACCTTAAAGAAATGGTTAACTATTACCGATAAAGACATGTTCCCATCGCAGACCTTAAACCTTATTGCAATTAAAGAAACAATAAATTGCCCGTTGATGAATGATAATTTTGTTGCTATTAAGCGGTATAAGAAGCATTATCGAAGTATAATGATTGCATTAGGACGAGATTTGAGTGATGAAATAATGGAATATATTATTTCTGGAAAGAAAAAGATAGGCAAAATTCTTAGTCGATTCACATCTGAGCAAACTGAAAAGATTATTAATGCAAGTGCACCATTAAAAACAATAAAGTCCATTAAAATAATTGATTCTGAAGAAAATGAATGATATTGATTCTATCGCAAGACAAAAATTTCAAGATAGATTAGTGAAAGGGATGTTGGGACCCGGTTCAGATACTTGGGGATTACCTGACGATGAAGAAATAATATCTGACTATCCTTTAATAAGATACTTTACAGGTGTTCTGTTCCCAGAAAAAGCAAGTACAGCTTCACAATTTGAAAATGACATTGCAGAACTCGAAAATCAAGTTAATGATAATGAGGAACTACAGGAATCAATTTTTACCAAAGACCCAGTAATTGATGAAGAAGAATCTGAAAAAACAGAAATAAAAGAGCATGATAAAGATTTTGTAATCAGCCAAAACAGTTTCTTTCCAACAAATATAGGTTTGACAGTTTGCGTTGAAAACTCTGTCAAAGAAATAGAGGTAAAGTTTTCATTTGGCATTTATTATCAGCCATCTTACAAAGAGAAAAAGATTAAGATATCTGAAGCGGGATATAAATCACTTATAGACGACAAGATTCCGACTCCCTTGTCATTTAGAGATAGATTACAATTCGATGGGGAGTATATGTATCTTGAGTCTGATTTAACCGGACATGCAGGTGGGCGAACCAAAGAAAGAAGTGGTGATTATAAAGCTTATGACGGATTTAAGAGTTACCATAATCTCGCTGATTCTTCTGCAAAATATTTTATCGACTATCTCGAAAAACTCATTGGAAGGTCTTGGAAAAGACAAGATATTCAAATTTCCAAGATAGTTGAGTTAGAAAACACATCGGAATGTATTGTGCTCAATCTTCCAGACAAAAGACATAAAGAGCTAAGCATAGGATATAATTTAAAAACATATGATTTTAAAGGAAGAAAGTATGTAAAAGTTCAATTAGTAAACATCTCGAAAGCACATCCAAGGAACAAGTATTCAAATAAGAATGAAAAACTTAATCAAAAATGTATTTTCCAATCCAAAATTGATATTATTTCATTAAATATACTTCCGTATAAAGGACGAACTGAAAATTTTCAATTCGATGAAGAAGCTCATCAACTGAACTTTACATATCGTAAAATAAAGAGCTTTGGGATTGGTCATAATTGTGCAGTGGATTGGTACTCTGACAAACCAACAAAAGTATCAACCACATTTTCACCTTACGTTGAAATATCTGATGTTAAGAGCGATTTTGATTATTTAAATGATTCAAGAATCAATGCAACTCTTGATTTGAGAAATCTGTCGGTTTTCGGATTACCAAAGAATCAAAATATTGAAAACCTAAGATATTTTATTACACTTTATGAGGACTGGATAAAAACGCAAACAGAGGAATCAGACTCGCTTCCTGTAAATGAAAAGCTGATAGCAAAAAAGATATTGGATAAGCAGAACAGCAATCTTAAACGCTTAAAAGAAGGTGTTTCCCTATTAGAAGATGAACGAATTTATTATGCATTTCAAATAGCCAATACCGCTATGTATATGCAGTTAATTACCTCAAATGATAAAGATTTTGGCAAATATGAAAAAGAACTTGATGCAGTTGATGAAAGCGTAAACTATAAAAGTTACCAGTTCTTCGTATCATATGATGCTGATGAACGAATGCAAAAGGGGAAAATAAAATTTAAACCCAGATACCGACCTTTTCAGTTAGCCTTTATATTATTGAATATTGAAGGAATAGTTCATCCTAACGGCAAGTCAAGAAAAGAGATTGTCGATTTAATATGGTTTCCAACTGGCGGTGGAAAAACTGAAGCTTACCTTGCTGTAACTGCATTCTCAATAATTTGGAGAAGGATGAATAACATTGAAGGCTACCAAGGTACGACCGTAATAATGAGATACACCCTTAGGTTGCTAACTGCCCAACAGTTCGAAAGAGCATCCCGGCTTATAATGGCACTTGAATTTCTTCGAAAGCAACCGGAATTTAATAAAATATTAAAAGACGAACCAATATCAATTGGACTCTGGGTAGGAATGGCATCAACGCCCAATAAGTTAGAAATTGCTAAAAACAAACTTGAAGACATTGATAGGGAATGTGATAAGCCGGATGGCAATCCTCATGATAAAAACACTTTTCAGATTAGTTCGTGTCCATGGTGTGGTACTAAGATAATATCCAAAAAATCAGATACATGGAATTATGGATTTGAATGTTCTAAGAATGATTTTAAGATATTTTGTCTAAATCAGAAGTGCGCTTTTCATGATAGAATTCCCGTACAAGTTATTGATGAAGTGTTATATAGACACCCACCTACGATTTTATTTGGAACGGTTGATAAATTCGCCATGCTATCTTGGCAAGAAGGAGCATTTAACTTTTTTAATTCACACAATCCAACAGCATTACCACCAGACTTAATAATTCAGGATGAACTCCATTTATTAGCTGGACCATTGGGGTCAATCACTGGAATTTTTGAAAGTGTCATTGAGTTGTTGTCAACCAAAAATGGAATCTCGCCCAAGATTCTTGCCTCAACGGCAACTACTCGTAATACAGATTTACAAGTAGAAAGGTTATATGGCAATAGAGAGGTCAATATCTTCCCAGCATCAGGAATAAACCAAAACGATAGTTTTTTTGCGAAGGAAGAAACTGCTAAGAGTCGAAGACGATACTTAGGCTTTATGCCAACTGGTAAGTCAAATTTGGATACACAGCTTCAGATTATAGCTCACCTTTTAGTTGCCCGATTGGAAGTATTTGCTTATAGGGATACGAAAGATATCATTAACCATTATTGGACGATAGTATCCTATTATAACAGTTTGAAAGACGTTGGACGGGTTAACAATAAAGTAGGTGATGAAATAACTACTTTCACGGCTTTTTTACAGAATCGTCTTGCATCCCTTTTCCCAAACAATATTGAAGATTACCGCTTTAACTACTTGGGCATTAATACAAGAACCAAAGAGCTTACAAGCAGAATACAAAGCGAAAAAATAAAAGAAACTCTTGTTGAAATCGAGAGAGAATTTACTGATAAACGATTTTTTGAAGATGAACATGGTCGTAAGTACCTTAACGATATTGTCGATTTGGTATTAGCTACCAACATGATTTCAGTAGGTATTGACATAAGTAGGTTAAATCTCATTTTAATAAACGGTATGCCTAAGAATATTGCCGAATATATTCAAGCATCAAGTCGTATCGGTAGAAACACAAAGGGACTCGCTATTACTTTATACGACCCAAATCGGGCAAGAGAAAAGTCACATTTTGAGAATTTTAAGACTTTCCATCAATCTTTCTATAAGACTATAGAGCCATTAAGTATTACCCCTTTTACTGAGAACACGATAAGGAAAATGATAACAAGTCTTTTAATATCATTTATCAGGCAATATTATGTTGGTGAATTAAATCGAAACAATCAGGCACAATATTTTACAAAAGAAAAGATTCTACCATTAATAGATTTCATGAAAAATCGGTATATAAGTCAACCATCAGAGTTAGCATTCTTTGAATCTGAACTATATCGTCTTGCCGATGATTGGGAGAATAGGATACGTCAGGCAAATTTGAAAAAATATGATGAATTGCTAATTAGACCATCAGATAAGGAAGGAGATGACGAAGATTGGATTACAATGCAATCTATGCGGGAAGTTGATACTAATACATTTATTCAAATAAAAGGATATAGATAAAATATGCCATACTCAGAAATCCAAACACAAAAAGTAATAAGTTCCTATGGGGGAATAGGCTCTATTATCGAAACACCCCAAGGTGCAATGAAAATTGAAGATTTTGACGAATGGCTTTACTTTAAAGCAATAAATGATAATCGATTGGAATTGACCAATTTTGTAATCGAAGATAACAGGCTCTTGAACCGTTTAAAACATGAAAAGGGATTTCCAAATCTTTCCAAGTTTCTAAGAGTTCCACCAAACGTATCCAATTCTAATAACAAGACAATCCCAGCCGACCCTCTTCGGGTAATAAGTGCCAAATACTTTCCAGAATGGTTTTATTGTAATAAATGCGAAAGTTTTCACCATGTAAAGGATTGGTGGGAAGGATGGAAGATGACCCTACAAAAATACCATGAGTCAAATGATAAAATAAGAGATACTTTTTTGAATTCACCCAAATGCTTCTATTGTTATGATAATGCCCGAAGTTTAAACAAAAAACAAGGGAAAAAGCGCAAGCTATATTATGAATTAGAACAAGTTAGATTTGTTTTGACATCTCCAAAAGGAGACATCGATGATATTCCTTGGGATAAATGGAACCTTGCAGAGCAAAAAGGTCAAGAAATTGACTCAAAGATTTTGATACATGTAGATATAGATGATATTTGTTGTGATAATCAACAACTCAAATACATAAAGTCAACAAAGTTTTCAGATTTGTCGGGAATACGGATTGCTTGCGCCAATTGCAACAAATCAAATACCTTATCAGGCTTATTCAAGTTAGATTTGGTTGTTAAAGAATCAACAGTTCTCAATAAAAAAGTTGTAATCCGGACAAGCAATAGTGTATACTATCCAATCATCTTGAATAGTATCTTCTTGCCCACCCAGTTGGAGATAAAAGAATCGGACGCAAAAAAAATTGATAACTGGATTAATAAAGGAAAATCCCCGGACTTCATCGTTGAGATTTTCATGGAAGAAGGGTATACTAAAGAAGCCATACTTGACTATATTAATAATAGGGGTAGAAACGTCTATGAACCAGAACAGGAATATCGTCTTAAAGAATATCGGTTTATTACGTTCCCGGAACGAATTGATTATATAGAAGAAAAAAGAAACTTGGTCTTTTCGAGACAACAGATATCGATGCTTCTGGATTTTGGAATTTCAAATCTGACGCAAATAAAAAGGCTTAAAATCACAAATGTACAAACAGCTTATACTCGGCAAGAACCATTAGATAAAGATATCTTTCTTAGTGGAGAGTCTGTTGACTCAGAAATTAAGCCAAAGTATACATCTAAGTTGGCGAATCAGACTGATGTTCTTCCCGCAGTTGAAAATTATGGAGAAGGTATTTTTGTTGAATTGGATAAACTTAATTTGAATGCTTGGTTAGATTCAATTCTTGATAATAGAAATGCACTACTACGCATAGAAAAAATCTACGAAAACATTCAAAATAACGAATTTATAAGGAAAGATAAGTTTTCTGACATTCGACATTTAGCCAAATTTGTATTAATTCATACGCTTTCTCACATATTAATAAAAGAATTTGAGTTTTTAGTTGGCTATCAAGCTACATCTCTTTGTGAGAGGTTATTTATTGATGATAATGAGATGTCTGGTTTTCTCATCTATACTGTTGCAGGAGCAGAGGGAAGTTTTGGTGGACTTGTAGCTCAAGGAACAGATAAGGTCTTCGCCAAAATTCTTTCATCAGCACTATTAAGAGCAACTGATTGTGCTTCTGACCCTGTATGTTTGAATACTACTGACGGACAAGGAGTAGGTGGATTAAATATGGCAGCTTGTTACTCATGTGCACTTTTGCCAGAAACATCATGTGAAGAATTCAATTGTTTCCTTGACAGATATCTTCTTATTGATAATCAAGTTGGATTTTTTAAAGATTATGTTTATAATAATTAATGTCTTAATTGTCAGTTAATGATATGTAATTCAATAGCATGCAATATTTCATTAATACAACTACTTGCTAAAACTCAGAATAAAGATGAATTGGTGGCAAGAATTTAAGGAAAAATATGAATTAGGTTCAGTTATCGAAATATCTGTCGATAAAAAAGTTCCACCTGCTTTTATCATGTTTGCCATTACGGATAAAATTAAAGGTTCACTACACATTTCTGAGTTGAATTGGAATTTCGGATTATGCCAGAAAGACTTTAATACTATTTCGGAAGGTGATACCTTACAGGTCTATATTATTGAATATGATGATAAATTTAAAAGGGTACACCTCGGGAGGAAACTCTTATTTGCTGATTCAAGACCCTCATTAACTCCAGAGTGGAAAAATTTAGTACTCAAAGAAGAGTATACTGCTGTTATTTATGAGGAGTTTAGAAACAAAGTAATTGTTAGGCTTGAGTCTGGATTATTTTGTACAATTCCAATTACTGAGGGAAAATCATATCAGTTAGGAGAAAAAATCAAGGTAATCCCTATTGGTAAAAACTCTGACCAAAACTTAATAGACTGTACTTTAAGTGAGTTTGCTGATTCAACAAGTGAGCAAGGTGAGAAAGTAATAAAATCATTTAGAGATGCGATTTCTTCAAATGATTTCTTGAATTCCGATACACATCTAAACTCATTCCAGCAATTATCAATTTCTTTTTACTGGAATTATTTCAGTGCTGAAGAGCAAGAACTTATTGAGAAACTATTCAAAGAAACAAGGAATCTCTATTCCAAAGTTGATAAGGGTGAAGAGGCGATATACTTTGAGTTCGATTTTGCATCAAGTGCTTTCTCTGACTTTATTAATCTCATTGCACCAACAATCTTTGATGCCAGTAACCTACCCGAAGGTTTTACAAGCAAAGACTTGTTAATAGAACTAAGTAAATTGAATTTTTGGTACACGCAATATGAACGAAGTAGGATAATTGAAGGAATAGAGCAGGTTGTCACGGAAAAGTACTTTTCCTTGTTTAATGAGACGATTTCAATTTTTGGAATCGCTACAGAAGAGGGATTATTGAAAATCAGGAATATTAAAGCCAAGGTTAAGTCTGAATCTTGGAAAGAGAAACTGAAAGCATTAAAACACAATGACGTTTTCTTTATTAATAGACCAATAGTCTTTTCACAATTTTCCCCATTAGACAATTTTAATAAAACCTTTATTTATAATATTGATAATAAAATACTTGCATTCCGTCTCTATGAAGTAGCCAAAAACAAATCTCTTGATATTTTACATGAACAGGGAAAGGACTTTAAGATTTTTAGCAACTATTTGGAATCTCAGATTGATTACGAGGTTAAGGCTGCAAATAGTAGTGAAGTGCAATTAAAAGAATGTAAGATTGAATTGGATATCCATACTGATGGAATTTCATTTATTGGGAGAAGTACAGAGAAATGCGATTTATGCCTTGAAGATAAAGTTGTTATTTCAAATAGGACAGATGAAGGACGACCTCAGAGTATTGGTTCTGGGATGGTTATTTCAATGAAAGAGGGCATAATAAAAATACAAAGCACTATAGATAATTTTGAGTTACTCCAAAAAGGATGCTATGTAAAAAGAATTTCAAGCACAAAGCAGCATACTGTGCAACTTGAAGTTTTGAACCAGTTTTTTACAAATAGATTACCTCTGGAGACATTCTACATGATTTTTCATGATAAAGAGGGGATTGAGCCTCCTAAGGAGGTTAATTTGAAATATTTCAACGAAATATTTTGTGGTAAGGAAAATCCTCAAACCAAAGCAATAAATAAAGCGGTTGGCAATAAAAATATTGTTCTTATACAAGGTCCACCTGGGACTGGAAAGACTACGGTGATTACTGAAATTGTAAAACAACTTGTTAGCCAAGGGGAGAAGGTTTTGGTTACAAGTCAGACCCATATAGCAGTTGATAATGTTCTGGAACGAATAAAAGATGATGCAAAAATTCGCATTGTAAGGATTGGACATCAAGAGACTATCTCTGATTTTTCACTTGAATATCTGATGGAGGAATCAAGAAAAAGATTCTCGTCATTGATTCAGGAAGGTATTGACTTGAAAATAGACCTCTTGAGGTGTATTCAAGAAGGAAATAGTATTGAAGAATTATTATCTCGACCAGAAAATCAGCCATTCAAATCTGGATTTGAGAACATAAGAGATTACCTTGATTATATTGATTCCTTGGGCGTTCCGCAAATTCCTAAAATGATTCAGTCACTTGAGGCATGGAAATCTGTTATTTCAAAGACTCCAAAGTTGCTAACGGATATTTTCTTAAGAAATGTGGATGTAGTATTCGGAACTTGCATCGGTATTGCGACTTGCAGAGAAGTTACAGCAAGTGAATTATGTTTTGATACTGTTATTCTTGACGAAGCAGGGAAAGCGAATATATCAGAAACATTAACTGCAATTTCAAAAGCGAGGAAAATAGTTCTGGTTGGCGACCATAAACAATTGCCGCCTTACTTTGATAGTGAAAGGATTGAATATTTCAAAACGTATGCTAAAGAAAATAAGGAAGAAAAGGTAACTGATAGCGAAATAAAACATGCATTGGGAATAAGTTTCTTTGAGTATTTACAAAAAGATGGCATTCTAAAAGAGGAAAACAAGATAATGCTTTCCGAACAGTTCAGAATGCACCCTGATATTGGCAATTTTATTTCGCAGACTTTTTATAATTCAGAACTTAAAAATGCAGAAAAAACAAAATCGAATATTATTAGAATGCCTGAACCATTTAATGGGCAAATAATATTTATCGATACTTCATCAGATGTTGGTTCATCTGAATCCTTCAAGGATGGTTCATACTACAATCAAGTTGAAGCAGAATTTATTATAAACAAAATCATACCAGAATTTGAGAGAAATAATATCAGTCCTCAAACATATGCAATAGTTACTCCCTATTCAAAGCAGAGTGAGCTAATCAAACAGTTATTGTTTGAAAAAGATTCTCATGTATTCAAATTAGTTGAAGTAGCAACATTGGATTCATTCCAAGGGAAAGAATATGATATTATTATTTTCTCATTTACAAGAAGTTCAGTTGACAAACGAGTAGGTTTTTTGGATGATGCAAGGAGATTAAATGTTGCATTCTCAAGAGCCAAGAAGAAACTCATATTGATTGGTAATGCAACAACTCTTAGAAGTAAAAAATCGCATTACGATATATATTACACTGAACTTTTTAAGAACTTGTTAAGACATGCTGGAAAGTATGGGAAAGTCTACAAAATAAATCAACTTGATTATAAGAAACTTCAAACCAATTATAAAGTTGGAGATATTCTTAAAGGAAATGTAAAAAGATTTGATAGTTATGGTGTTTTGGTCAATCTTGGCAATGGACATGGTCTTATACCAAACGAAGAGTTAAGTTGGCATCAAATAGGTGACTCAAGGGAAATTTTAGAATTACATCAGGAGATTGACGTAAAAATTATAAGAATTAATGATAGAGGGATTCTACTATCACTTAAACAGGCTGTAGTAAAACCGTCTTTGGTAAGTACTGCTGGTAATCCATTAAATATTAGGAACAATAAAAGGGATAAGTTGAAGTCCTTTGTAAATGAGTTCAAAGTCAATGATGTATGTGAAGGAGTTATTACTAAAATAGTTGAGAATACTTCAGCATCATTAAAAATCTTTGTGGATTTGAAATATGGTATTCAAGGTGTGTTTTATACATATGCTGAGAATAATAGGCTTAAAACAGGGAATACTGTAAAGGTCTCAATTACAAAGATTGATAGGGAGCGGCAAACAGTTAGATGTAAACTCAAACTATGATTCATTTTAACTTAAATATTGACTTATTCTACGATTTTGAGTTGAAGAAAGACTCAATAGTAAAATGCATTGCATGTATCGAATATCCAGTAATACATATAATTGCAAAGACAAAGGAAACAATTGAGGAAGAGTTTGATGAATTAGATAAGTTTATAGTCAAAAGTGCGATAGAATTTGAAGGATTGAGTGTGTTGGAACTCTCAACAATGACTGGTCTTTCCCATAATGTTTTTGAATTTAGAGCCAAGGAACTTGATAAGCAGGAGCTTATCACATATGAGAATGAAAATATAATCCCTACTATAGAAGGAATTGAGTATATCAACAACGAAAAGTTTGAGCGGAATATAATTAAAACCCGTTCCTTCCTCTTAGATGGCTATACTCACCAACCGTTGAAGAGTTTCTTTTATCGGGAAGGAAAAGATAATCTGATTTCTGATGAAGAAAGAGATTCTTGGGGGAATAAATTATTCAATCCTGCTATAATTCATACACCACCGACAAAAAGGCTTAATGACTTGATAATTGATATTCCAGTCGAAGATAGAAATGATTACAATATACCTATAGGGTTAAGGACTATAATAGATTATGATTTTAAGTTAATGACATATCCTATAGGAATTGTGCTGTCCACTGCCAGTTCAGGAACGATTAATAAGAGGATTGTTGATATTAATGGATTTTATGCAAACGAAGATTGCTTAAAAGAAATCCAAAATCTTCTGAAAGAAGAGATAAACAATCTCGAAATCATTGTCGAGGAAAAGGAAACCAAGGTGAATGAGTCTCTTCAAAAAAAGATTCAATTTAAAAATTCATGGTCGAAAACTAATATTTCCGAGAGTAATAGAATATTCAATCTCACAAAAGAAAAGGCTAAGTACTTCATTCAAAGACTATATAATATTGAATCTCTTGATGATAACAATTTTTCCGTGACAGATAAGGATATTGTAATTAAAGTAGACCTTAATTTATTTGAGTCAAAGGATACTGATAAAAAGAAGTTAATTGCCGCCTGTGTAAGAAAAAGGGATTATTATAGGCAATATGAAGGTACTGGTGTATGGCTTGTTTTTTGGGAACTGCAAATTGCTGATGAGTATGTTCAGAAACTTGTTGATTTATTTATGTATCTGCAATTAGAGGAATCGATTGATGAATTACTCAAATTTTATGGCAATAATTATAAAACTCTTCGAAGGAACTTAATTGCAATTGAACAATTTGAAAAACTTGAAGAATTAGACATTTTCTTATTTATGCATGTTAGAGAAACAGACTTCAATCAAAACTTTTTGTTACTGAATAATGAATAGGATTATTGATGATAATGGCAATTTCTCAGGTGGGTATTTTGTAATTAACAAAAATATCCAAGAAGCGTCTATTCCAGATAATGAACGGTTTTTGCTTTCATGCAAGTCGACTCGAACACTTTTAGCCTCAATTAAAAGAATGATTTCAGAGGCAAAAGATTATCTTAAAATATGCTCTTTTATCATTGATAATCTAAATGTTGTTGATGCTATTGAAGAAAAACTGAAAGAGGGATTAGTCTCAGTCTTTATCTTAACTGCAGTAGATGACAGAAATTTGAAAAGTGATATATTGGACGAAGATGAGTATAATGAGTTTTCGAAATCAAGGCACTTTGAATTCATCGATAAATTGGTTAAATCAGGAGCACATCTAAGAGCATCATCAAATGCACATGCGAAGTTTTTAATTAAAGATGGAACAAGCGCAATAGTAACATCTGCAAATCTTACAGAGCCCTCACTATCAAACAATGAGAAGGGTAATTATCCAAATGATGAAAGTGGCATTGCATTCGATGATTTAGAAGATATAAAAGTCTTAGAGCGTATTTTTGATTCAATATTCATGTATGGGACTAACTTTAAGCGATTTATAAATCTGAGTGATAATACACAATTAATTAGTAAGCAGGAAATTGAGATAATTTGTACAGACTTTCCAATACCAAATTCCAGAATAATTTGGTCGTATGAGAGAATCAACAATCTAATATATAAGACGTTAGTCTCAAATATTGAAACTGCAAATTCAACAGTTGCACTATCGACCTATAGTATAGTTGAGTTAAACAGCCTTACAGACTTGATGGAAAGTATAATGCGTTTTTTAAAAGAAAGACATGGGAGGATGTCTATCTTCTGCCGTGCGATGAATCATAGAGGAGACCATCTATCTGCTTGCAGGCAATTGGCAGAATTAGGAGTAAATATCTATGGTGATATGTATAATCATTCCAAAGGAATATCTGTTGATGATAAATATGGGGCAATCTTTACCGCAAATATAGATGGTAGGCATGGACTAATAAATGGGTTTGAGGTTGGTTATGTTTTTAATAAAAATGATGAATTATTTATTCCCTTTAATTCTTTTCTAAGTTATCAAATTAAGTCTGCTCCTTACGAATTCAGTATTTCTCCGAAGAAGCAAGAAGTTTATGAATTTTATAAAGAGTGGTATTCGGCAAAAGGAAAAAATAAAGAATCTGCTATGCCTGAATCTATTGAGATTAAGTATAGAACTAATGCCATGTATTCTAAGGATTTTGAGGACGCAATAACTAACTATCCTATTTTTTATACTGTCCTAAGAAAATCTGAAAACAAAGAAGTACAAATTGAAATGAATGGGATGTCATTTCTTCTCGATACACTTAATGAAAATACTTTCCAATTAAAAAAGCAACTTAAGCAGGAAGAGGTAATAAATGCAGAGAAGTATATCCTGTTCTATAAAAATGTTAAATTAACTGGATATGAATATTGATGAATTTAATAGAAACGTTCAACAATGGATTGAACTTTCAAGAAGTGGAAAATCTGCGGAAGCGGAACAATTTTATTATGACCATATATTTGATACAGTCATTCAACGTTTTAAGAAAAAGTACTCTCAAAATCGTCAGGGAGAATTGCTCGTATCATTACTTGGATTTAGTCCTGAGCCAATTATTCTAACTGCAAAGGCAATTAATCCTGAAACCCATTTAGTTATATCAAACCCTGTACGGGAGGAAATTATACAAATTCTTGATAAATACTTGGGAAACAACTATAAGATGGTGATACTTAGGAAGGATGACTTTAAAACTATTTACAAGACAATTAAAGAAAGTTTGAGTGATTACCCAACAAGAAACATCACAATTGATATTACTGGGGGCAAAAAGTCAATGGTCGCATCTACCGCTATATTTGGGAAAGATTATGGAAGTCGTATTGTATATGTTGATTTTGGTGAATACCTTAAAGATTTGAGAAAACCCATCCCCGGTACGGAACAATTGAATGAGGTATATAATCCTCTGAAAGACCAACCTGAAAATCTATTTCTGAAATGAAACATCAAATCAGTTTTGTTGGTGGACAATTATTACCTGTCTATGTGGGCATAAAAGAATTTGACCCAGACGTAATTCATTTCATTGTATCCGAAGAATCAAGACCTAAGATTGGATATATGAAACAACTCTTGATTGGGAAAAGTATTTTCGAAAAGTTGTGTAATCCTTTTGATTATTATTCAATATTATCCGCATGCCAAGAGGTACTTGGAAAGATGACCAAGGATGATGAGTTGCTGTTAAATCTCACTGGAGGAACGAAAATAATGGTTCTAACTGCCCAATCTTTAATCCATGAAAAGGGATTATCAGGTTTTTATGTAAATCAGAATGACACGGTTCTCATGCTACCATCATATGAGTTGAGAAAATTAACCAGCAACGTTTTAACTCATGAGTTTCTTGGATTAGGGGGATACAAGCTCAGCAAATCAAAAATTCTTTCTGACTTTAATGACGATGATTTTAACTCAGTTAACGCCATCTCTGACTTTTCAAAAAGACATGATAAACTAATTCTTCAAATAAATTCCAAAGTCCGAAAAACTTATGATACCCTTTACAAGATTCCAAGCTCAGGACACTTGGACATCAATAAAGCAACAACCCTAAAGTGGGATATTAACAATCTTTCAGTTGACCTAAATGGTTCATTAATATTAGATATTAAGTCTCAAAATGTTAGAAGTCTGTTTTTCCATGCATCGTGGTGGGAATTAATAGTTGCAAAGGCAATATCAAATTGGGCGATAGCGAAAGAACTGTTAATACAGTGCGAACTACCTTATAAGGCAGATGACAAAATTACCAAGAATGAGATAGATGTTCTCATAAACCTTGGCAGTAAACTTATTTTTATTGAATGCAAATCAGGTCTTGTTAAGCAGGATGATATTAATAAAATGAGGATAGTAAAAGATACTTATGGTGGGATAATATCAAAATCGGTTTTGGTAGCGAGGTTTAAACCAACTCCGGTAATATTAGAGAAGTGCAAGGAGTTAAATGTTGAGGTCTTTTATATATATGAAGGGAATAGGCAAGTTAATAGATTGGAAAACCTTGTAGTAAGGCTTGGAGAAATACAGAATAAACTCTCAGTTTGAACGATTGATGCAATTTTTTCTACCACTTTTTCTACTACAAAGAAAAATGCCGCTGTAATTTATTGATTTACAACGGCATCTTGTTTTAATCAGTCGGGGTGAGAAGACTCGAACTTCCGACCTCTACGTCCCGAACGTAGCGCGCTAGCCAACTGTGCTACACCCCGCATTGACCTCAGTGGTCCCGCATAATCGGGACAAAAGAAGCCTTCACG
>Ga0116191_1000850_pt1 | contig 26034 bp, 27 predicted proteins | sample AD_UKC111_MetaG_FD_89897 | JGI IMG/M metagenome (GOLD analysis project Ga0116191, IMG submission 89897) | Active sludge microbial communities of municipal wastewater-treating anaerobic digesters from Hong Kong - AD_UKC111_MetaG | ecosystem: Engineered > Bioreactor > Anaerobic > Digestate... | reverse complement strand
TGCGTCCCCGCAGAGCTCTACCCTCCGTCCAGGCGGTGCCAGCTTAGCCGAACTCGATACCGCCAGACAATACCGGACAATTCACTTGCTAGTTAGACCGGACATCTTGACGTGCTACCGACAAATCTCAAACTTCACGTGTGCAACCTCTTGCGGGGTGTGATAGGATAGGAGTGCTCTCATGGAAGACGTCCCTCGCGATGTCCCCCCAAACAATTCAACTCACGGAGTGATCAGCACCTTCGAATGAGCTTCACCGTTTTTCTTGGAAACTTGCCAACCTGGGTTACGGCCGACGATATTCAATCGTGGCTGAGCTCAGAAACTTTAGTCGCCGACTCGATCAAGGTCATCCGCAATCCGGAGACCCAGGAGTCCAAAGGATTCGCCTTCATCGAAACCCCCAATGAGGAAGAGATGCGGGCGATCATTCGCCGTTTTGACCGTGCTCCCCTGGAGGACCGGCTGCTGCGCGCCAACCCCGCCCAACCGCCAAAGGGGAAGGGCGCCGGTCCCCATGCTGGTGCAGCCAGGTCCGGCGACCGGGCGCGCCGCGGTGGGAAGAAGAACCGCCGGGGCCGGACGGGGCCTCCCACTCCTCAGAGCGCTTTCGCTGAAGAGTTGGCCAAGGCCCTGTAATTAGAATCACTTGAAAGATTGCGCACGCAATCTCCCGTCAATGTTATACTCAATGCGCGGGAGCACGCCACCGCCAGATGCTGTCTCGAATTGAAGGTGTCCGAGTAGGGAGTGAACGTGAGCGACCTATTTTTTGTCCGGCTATTATTCATCCTGGCCATCGCCGCCGCAGCGTTTTTCCTGAAGCCTATCGGCATCCTGAATCCTTGGCTGAATAGCGGGGTGGGGATCCTCGCCGGCCTTGGCGTTGTCTACTTTGAAATCCGGCTGAAAGAAGTCAGCCTAAAGCGCCTTATAGGCGCGGCAGCCGGATCCACGCTGGGTATTCTCGGGGCATTCCTCGCCTCGCTGGTCATCTCGCGGGCCGCTTCCGCTGAGTACTCATTCGTGCCTTTCATTCAGGTCGGATTGTTGTTGTGGATGACCTATGTGGGTCTCATCGTAGGTGCGAACAAAGGCGAGATGCTGAACCTGTCGGCTCTGGGCGGGTTGTTCGGTGGTGAGAAAAGCGCAAAGCATCAGTTCAAGATTCTCGATACCAGCGTCATCATCGACGGGCGCATTGCCGATATCGCCGAAACCGGTTTCCTGGATGGCACCTTGGTCATACCGCAATTCGTTTTGCGGGAGCTTCAACTGGTGGCCGATTCCGCTGATTCCATGAAGCGCAACCGCGGCCGCCGCGGCCTGGACATTCTGCAGCGCATTCAGAAGATGGTTGAACTGAACGTGCAGATCCTCGAGGACGATTTTCCCAATGTCCGCGAAGTCGACATGAAGCTGATCGAATTGGCCAAGGCATACGACTGCAAGATCGTGACCAACGATTTCAACCTGAACAAGGTGGCCCAGCTTCACGGTGTCGAGGTGCTGAACATCAACGAACTGGCCAACGCGCTGAAGCCCATCGTGTTGCCCGGTGAAGCCATGCGCGTCTTCATCCTCAAGGAAGGTAAGGAGTACAACCAGGGCGTGGCCTATCTGGACGACGGCACCATGGTGGTTGTGGACAACGCCAAGAAGATGATTTCGAAGACCATCGACATCACCGTCACCAGCGTCTTGCAAACCACCGCCGGGAAGATGATCTTCGGGCGCTTCGACGAACGTATCCACGGCGTCCACGAGAAGGCCCCTCATACGGAAAAGCGCGAACACAACTCGATGAAAGATCAGCATCATCCTGGTCAACCGGGAAGCGCGACCGCTGCCACTACTACATAACCAACAGCCATGAAAGTTGCCGTGATCTTGCCAGCGGCGGGTCTTGGTACCCGCATGGGGCGCACTCAGCCGGAATCGGCCGGCACCAGCCGGAAGCAGTTCATGCTGCTCGATGGGGCGCCTATACTGCTGCACACCATCCGAAAATTCCTTTCCTGCCCTTCGGCGAGCGAGATTGTAGTTGCCCTTCGCGCCGAGGACATAGCCTGGGTGCGCGAACTTTTGGACAAAGAAGCCGCCGTCAAGCCCGTGCGCCTTGTGGAAGGAGGGGATTCGCGCCAGCAGTCGGTGGAGAATGCCCTGGCGTCGTTGAGCCCTGACACCGACATTGTCGCCGTGCACGATGCGGTGCGCCCCTTCATTGACCGCGAAACCATCGAGAAGGTGATCGCGGAGGCTGCGCGCGCCGGCGCCGCCATCGTCGGCATCGTGCCGGTGGACACCGTCAAACAGGTGCACCTCAACAAGGTCCGCGGTACGCTTGCTCGGGAACGGCTGATGCTGGCGCAGACGCCGCAGGTGTTCCGCTACGCCCTTCTCAAGCAGGCTTTCGAAAAGGCGCGCGAGGACGACTTCATCGGTACGGACGAATCCAGCCTGGTCGAGCGTCTCGAGCAGGTGGAGGTCTACGTCGTGCCGGGCAGCGACCGCAACATCAAGATCACCAAGCCGGGCGACATGGAACTGGCGCGGCTGTTCCTGGCCGGCGAGAAATCTGCTCGGGCATCGTCGTGAGCGAACTGCGCACAGGCACCGGCTGGGATGTGCACCGCACGGAAGCCGGGCGCCCGCTGATCCTGGGAGGCGTCGTCGTGCCGTCTGAATTCGGCTTCGCCGGGCACTCGGACGCCGACGTTCTCTCCCATGCCATTACGGACGCTCTGTTGGGCGCCGCCGCGCTCGGCGACATCGGCATGCATTTCCCGGACGCCGATCCCAGATGGAAGGGCGCCGACAGTCAGGTCTTCTTGCGGCATGCCCGGGAACTGCTGCGCGAAGAGGGCTTCGAGATCATCAACATCGATTCGACGGTTATCCTGGAACGGCCGAAGCTCAAGGATTTCCGCCTCGCCATTCGCGAAAAGCTGGCCGAGACGCTGGAACTCGCGCTAGACCGCGTGTCGGTGAAATTCAAGACCGCGGAGAAGTTGGGCCCAGTGGGCGAAGGACGCTCCGCGGAGGCCCAGGCGATAGCCACAATCCGCAAGCCGTAGGACGGCGAACAGCCCTACTTTACTCCGCTCTTCTCGCGCACGGCCAGGAACTCGTCCCCCGGCAACCAAGTAGGCAGCTGTTCCTGATTGGCGACGGTGGTCCCGATCAGGAAGCCGAACCGCGCGATGTTCTCCACCCCGGTGAAATCCCAATCTTCATGGAAGTCGTCCGATGGCTGATGATAGGTGCTCTCGGTCTTCTTGGGGGGCTTGTTCACGAACTCCCCACCCTGGCCGATCGAGAACGCCGGTACACCGGTCCTCGCCATGGAGAAATGGTCCGAGCGGTAGAAGCTGCCGTATTCATTGTGAGTCTCCGGCTTGATCGCATAGCCCATCCGGTGCGCGGATTCCTCCACTATGTTCCAGACGGTGGTGCGTTCTCCGCCGCCGGCTGAAACATCCTTGGTGAGGCCGGCCGGCAAGTAGCTGTCGAAATTGAGCGCCAGCGCGGTTTTGCCCGGCGGAAAGTAAGGATGCGCGGCATAGTATTCCGATCCTCGCAGGCCGCCCTCCTCTCCTGTGAAGGCGATGAATAGCGCCGAGCGGCGCGGCTTCCGCTCCAGCGCTCCCCAAGCTCTCGCCATCTCCAGCACAACGGCGCAGCCGGTGGCGTTATCAACGGCGCCGTTGTAAATCTTGTCGCCCTTCACCGCCGGTCCTATGCCCAGGTGGTCCCAGTGCGCGCCGAAAACGACGGCCTGGTCTTTAAGAACGGGATCGCTGCCCGGAATCACTGCCACCACATTGTTCGTGTTGATCTGGCGCACCTTGGACGGCACGCGGCCGCGCAAGCGAATGCCGAGCGGGATGGCACGGAATCCGCGCGTGTTCGACGCTTTCAACAGCGCTTCCAACGTATGCCCACTGGGCGCGAGCAATTTCGCCGCCGCCTCCGAAGTCACCCAGCCGGCGAACGCCAGCGCGGGTGCTCCCGGTGCCAGTGCGACGTAGGGCTGCTCGCGCGCCCAGGAACTCCGCACCACGTTCCAGCCGTAGCCGGCGGTAGGCGTCGTGTGGATGATGATGACTGCCGCGGCTCCGCGCCGGCCCGCCTCTTCATACTTGTAGGTCCAGCGGCCGTAATAGGTGAGCGAGCGCCCGCCGAAAAACTTCGGATCGGTGGAATCCGGCTCGTTGGTGAACAGCACCACGGCCTTGCCGCGCACGTCCACACCTTTGTAGTCGTCCCAACCGAATTCCGGGGCGGTGATTCCGTGACCCACGAAAACGGCCGGTGCGTCGAACTGTGCAAGCGTCTGCTGCTTTTCGCTGCCGCCGACGAATTCGTCGAGCCAGCGGAAGGCCACCGCGCGCCCATTGGACACAGCGCTGAGCGTCACGCCTGCCGCCGGCTCGACGCCCACCAGAGGCACGCGTTGAAAGTAGGTGCCGTTGTCGCCCGCCGGCAGCGCGCCGGCGATCGCGAACTGCGACGCCAGGTACTCGGTAGCCACTGCTTCGCCGCGGGTACCGATACCGCGGCCTTCCATGACGTCACTCGACAGAAACTTTGTGTGTGCGCGAATACGAGTGCCACTGATGCTGTTGATCTGTGCGGAAAGAACTCCCGCAACGAAAAGCCAAAGAAAACGTCCCATTACTTTAAGTTTACACAGCCTGTCCTCTGCTGCTCACCTCGTACTGCTAGACTCTTTGGGAAGAGGACTTGAGAGATGCGAATCGGAAAAGCTGTCATCACCGCCGCGAGTCCGAAGCAGCGGACTCTGCCGTTACAGTGCCTGATCGACCGTGATGGCAAAGAGAAATCCGTTCTCGGGATTCTCGTCGAGGAAGCCCTGCGCGCGGGCGTCGAGGACGTCGGCGTCGTCGTGGCTCCGGGCGATGAGCAAGCCTATGCGCGCGTTGTCGGCGACCACGCCGGCCGCCTGCATTTCATCCAGCAGCACGAGGCCCTCGGCTACGCGCACGCCGTCTACTGCGCGCGCGAATTTGTGGGTGAGGATCCGTTCCTGCACTTGGTGGGTGACCATATCGCCGTGAGCACCGTCGAGAAAGGCTGCGCGCAGCAGTTGGTGGAGACCGCCGAAGCGCAGGATTCGAGCGTCTCCGCCGTGCAGCCGACACGCGAGACTCTCCTGGTCCGCTATGGCACTATCGGAGGGCAGCGCGTTGCCGGACGCGAGGGGCTGTACCGTATCGAGACGGTAGTCGAAAAGCCGACGCCCACCGAAGCCGAGCAGCGTCTGGTGGTCAGCGGACTGCGCGCCGGCCACTATCTGTGCTTCTTCGGCATGCACGTGCTCTCGTCGAGCATTTTCCGCATCCTCGAAAAACTCCCCGGCGCGGACGGCTGGCGCAGCGTGGTCTTCTCCCAGGCACTGGCCGGACTCGCCGCGCAGGAACAGTACCTTGCTCTGGAGATCGCCGGCCGCCGCTACGATGTCGGCGCGCGCTACGGGCTGCTAACAGCGCAGATGGCGCTGGCACTGAGCGGCGCCGATCGCGATGCCGTCCTCACCGAACTGCTCGAACTGCTGGCCGTGCGGGTTCGGGGCAGCGCGGGAAAGTAGGCGGCTATGAGCGAACTCATACGCATCATCACCTCCACCGACCCGAGCGTGCGCAACCGTTCCCTGGACGCCTTCTGCCGGGAGGCTACCCTCGATCAATTGACGGCCGAATGCGAGGCGCTCGACCGCTTCCGGCGCCAGACCGCCAACCTTTATGAGCGCGTGCGGGCGCTGTTTTTCCTTTACGCCATCTACCGTTTCCATCTGCCCGGGAAAGAGGGCGCCGCGCCGGGCGGCAAGATCCCCTTCGCGGGTCACGCCGCTCTGCTGCGCCGCCGCTTTGAGGAGGCCGTGGAAGCGTTCCTGGATGCGCAGCGAGAACAAGGCCCCAACGCGGCGTTGTTCAGCGCGCTCGCCGGCGCCTATCACCGGCTGGGCTTCCAGACGCTCGCCGGGCAGGTGCGCCGCAGCGTGCGGTCGGTGGCGGGAAACCAATGGATGTTCCGCGTGGGCCATCCGGCGGATCATCCCCTGCGGATTCGGAAAGAACTGTTCCACCGGCCCTCGCCCGACGCCTTGTTTCCCGTGCTGCGCGAAACTACCCCGGTGCGCATGGACCTGACGCACAGCGGCTGGAGCGACATTTTCTTTCTCGGCATGGATTTTCCCGAAGGCGCGCGCGTTCTGAACGTGTCTATCGACCTCGCCGTGCACGGCGCTCCTGGAGGGCCGAAGCCGCCGGTGGAAGCCTGGGTACGCGTGATCGACCAGCCCGTTTTACGCCTGGCAAGCGTCGATCTGGGCGCGAGCACCGAAATCACGACGATCGCCGAGGTCTTCGATTTCGCGCGCGATTACCTGGGGCTGCTGAAGGCCGCGGTCATCGCCAGTGGCATCGTTCCGAGCGGCATGGAAGGCGCTTCCCAACCCCTGTCGCAGTTGCTCGAACAGCTTACCGGCGCGCCCGGTTACGGGATTGAGGTTGTCAGCAGGGTGAACGACATTCCCAAGGGTTCGCGCCTGGCCGTCTCTACCACGTTGCTGGGCTGCCTTATCTCGGCGATGATGCGCGCCACCGGCCAGACGCGAGCGCTCACCGGGCCACTCTCTGAGACGGACCGCCGCCTGGTCGCGGCACGCGCCATTCTGGGCGAATGGCTGGGAGGGTCCGGCGGCGGCTGGCAGGACTCGGGCGGGCTGTGGCCTTCGCTCAAGTTGATTTACGGGGTGAAAGCGGAGCCTGGCGACGCCGAGTTCGGCATCAGCCGTGGATGTCTGCTCCCACGCCACCACGTTTTTGGACCGGACGAGGTTACGCCGGAATCGCGCCGCGCCCTGGAGCGAAGCCTCGTGCTGGTTCACGGCGGCATGGCGCAGGATGTCGGCCCTATCCTCGAAATGGTCACCGAGAAGTACCTGCTGCGCTCGGAGGCTGAGTGGCAGGGGCGCCAGGGCGCCATGCGCATTCTGGACGAAGTGACCGCCTGCCTGAAAGCCGGCGACGTGCGCGCCATCGGATCGGCCACGCAGCGAAATTTTGATGGACCGATTCAGACCATCATCCCCTGGGTCAACAACCTTTACACGCAGACGCTGATCGACCGTGTGCGGGCCGAGTTTGGCTCTGACTTCTGGGGATTCTGGATGCTGGGCGGCATGTCGGGCGGCGGGATGGGTTTCATCTTCGATCCTACCCGGCGTGAACGCGCCGTCGAGCGGCTGCAAGCCATCATGAGCGAAACCAAAAGCGCCCTGGAAAGCGCCGTGCCGTTCGCCATGGAGCCGGTAGTGTATGACTTCGCCGTGAACGAGCGCGGCTCTTTTGCCGAATTGCGTACGGGCGAAGATGCGCTGATGCCTTCCGGATACTATGCTCAGACGCTGCCTGGCCTGCTCCGGACCGAGCCCCGCTTGCTCACGCCCTTCCGCCGCGCCGAGATGGCCCACTTCAGCGAGGCCTGCCGCTGCCAGCCGGAACTGTCCGGCATGGTGGAGACGCTGTTCGACCGCTTGCTGCCGCGCCAGTCGCAGCAAGGTGACGAGCGTGCCGCGAGCCTGGACGCCCTGCTTGATGAGCACGGTTTCGACCGCGTGGAACACGAGCAGATCCGCGCTGATATGCGCAGCGGTCGCATCGGCTTGGCGCGGAACCGGTTGCCCGCCAGCGCCCAGATCGAGGATGTCCAGGCCGGCGACGTCGAGGATGCGACGTGCGATCTGGGGGCGAAGCCCCGTACCCTGGGCGAGCGGGCGCTTTCGGACGGGGCTGTGGCCGTCGTATCGCTCGCCGGAGGCGCCGGTAGCCGCTGGACCAAAGGCGCTGGGGTGGTAAAGGCACTCAATCCGTTCGCCAAGCTGGGCGGCCGCCACCGTAGCTTCCTGGAAGTGCACCTGGCCAAGAGCCGCCGTGCTGCACATATGGCGGGATGCGACATCCCGCATGTCATCACTACCAGCTACCTGACGCACGAGGCCATCGCGAATTATCTGGCGGCCAACGGTAACTACGGCTACAGCGGTCCGCTCCTGCTGTCACCGGGCCGTGGCATCGGGTTACGGCTTGTCCCCATGGTGCGGGATTTGCGGTTCGCCTGGGAGGAAACCGCGCAGCAACTTCTCGACGAGCGCGCCCAGAAGGTTCGCGAGAGCCTCCACGCCAGCCTGATCGGCTGGGCCGAGCGGGCGGGGGAGGGAAGCGACTACACCGACAACCTGCCCATGCAGTGCCTCCACCCCGTGGGGCACTGGTACGAGGTGCCGAATCTGTTGCGCAACGGCGTGCTGCGGGAACTGCTGCGCCTTTCGCCGAACCTGCGATATCTGATGGTGCATAACGTCGACACGTTGGGCGTTTCGCTGGATGCCAGCATTCTCGGTTTGCACATTGCGAGCGGCGCAGCGTTGACTACGGAAGTAATCCACCGCGTCTCGGATGACCGGGGCGGCGGACTGGCCCGCGTGAACGGCCGCGTGCGGCTGGTGGAGGGCCTGGCGCTGCCGGATGAGTCCATCGAGTTCAACTTGTCTTTCTACAACTCGAGCACCACGTGGGTGGACATCGACAAGTTTCTGGACGTGTTCGGGCTCACACGCGCCGATCTGGACGATCAGGAGAAGGTTGCGAACTCCGTCCGCGCGCTCGCCTCGCGAATGCCTACCTACATTACACTGAAGGACGTGAAGAAGCGCTGGGGCAAAGGGCAGGAAGACATCTATCCGGTCGCTCAGTTCGAGAAGCTCTGGGGGGATATGACCGCGCTGGCTGGCGTGGATTGCCGCTTTGTCGTCGTGCCGCGCGAACGCGGCCAGCAATTGAAGGAGCCGGCGCAACTGGACGGCTGGCTGCGCGACGGATCGGCCGCCTACGTCGAGTCTTTATGCGAGTGGCCGGATTAAGGCTTTCCCCACCGGCGGCGCAGTTCGGCCGCGAAGGCATCCGGGTCCTCCACTTCGAGCAGAACCGGCGGGCCCGCGGCCTTGGGCGGGATCAGCACCAACTGCGTCGCATCCGCGCGGTACATGCGGACCTTCGCGCCGCTCGCCACCTTGTACCAGCCCGAGTGATAGTGCGCGTTGGAGAAACCGTTGGTGCGCGCGGTGATGTGCCACTCAGGATCCCATCTCACATCGACAACGCGGATGCCGTTCACGTCGGCATCCGCAGCGCGGAGCGTGAACGCGTAAAAACGGTCGTGGATGGCGAGCGTGTCATCGCCGAGCGTGTACTTGGGCGGACCGGGTGAATACATCAGCGCGGCGGCGACCAGGGCCAGCGTGGCCGCGCCCACGCCGAGTCCGATCCACATGCCGGTCCGTGAAACCGGCCCGATCGCCGTGGGCGTTGCGGACCGTTCCAGCAAGGGCACTTCGGAACGAACCGCGGCCAGGAAGCCGTTCGCGTCATCGGGACTGAAGAGTACGGTCTTCGTTTCCGTGAGGAGGATCACCGGGCGCTGGCGCGCTGTCACGTACCAGGTGCAGTTGCCGAGTGTAGAAGTGCGAAACAGGCCGTAGTAGCCGAAAAATCCGCCGCTGCCCCAGAGCCGGAAGCAGCCCTTAAGGTCGTCGCAGCCGGCCACCCGGATCTCGCGCGCGCCTTCAAGCGAAATCTCGACGTCTTTCAGCAAGCGCTTGATCTGAATGGTCCTGTTCGCAACGACGTAACCTCGCGGCGAGAGCCCGTAAGCGACCAGGAGCGCGATCACCGTTACACCGCACACCAGGACGCTCTGGGAGATAAGCGCGGCGCCCAACATCAGAACGCAGACTATTGTGGAAATGACTTTGGTCGTGCGGTCGTAGGATGCCGGGAAGTAGCTGGCGCCGGGCATGACTCAAAGGCTACCACGCAGGCCCAGCGCGTCGGCGCGGGCCTGCATGGCGCTCACGCAAAACGCGATGTGCTCGTTCAGGTCGACGCCCAGTTCGGCCGCTCCCTGGATGATGTCCTCCCGATTCACCGAGCGGGCGAAGGCTTTGTCCTTCATCTTCTTGCGCACGCTCTTGGCCTCCACCTCGAAAATGCTTTTGTTCGGTTTTACCAGGGCGACGGCTGTGAGGAAGCCTGCCAGTTCGTCGCAGGCGAACAGCGTCTTTTCGAGCGGAGATTCCCGTGTGACGCCGCTGTAGGAGGCGTGAGAGAGGACGGCGCGGCGGATCTCCGGCTCTACGCCTTTTTCGATCAAAATGGCCTCGCCCTTGACGGCGTGGTCGGGCGCCTCCGGGTAGATTTCATAATCGAAATCGTGGAGCAGCGCCGTGGCGGCCCACTGCTCCTCATCTCCGCCGAATTTGCGGGCATAAGCCGCCACGCAGGCTTCGACGGCCAGCGCGTGCTTACGCAGGTTCTCGCTCTTGGTGTATTCGCAAAGGATGGACCAGGCATTCTCGCGCGTCATAAACAGCCATCATAGCCAAGCCCGCGATTGTGTGTTACATTGATAAAGAATCCCGGTGGGCCTGTGGCGCAGTTGGGAGCGCGCTTCCATGGCATGGAAGAGGTCGTGAGTTCGAATCTCACCAGGTCCACCATCCTACCTGGTTGAATCTAAACCAACTTAGTGGTGCGGATCGGTTCGTGTACCAAATTTGTACCAAAAAATACCGAGTGCATCATCTCGCTGATACGGTTCTGGCGCCCCGGGCTCCACTTAGCGTAGTGCTTCCGAACCATCGCGGGGCTGTTCCCTAGAACATCGGCTACGTCTTCGAAATTCCAGCCCGCAGCCAGCAGTTCGGTGGCTAGGGTGTGCCTGTAACGGTGCGGGTGGGCGCCGGCAACCCCCGATTTCCTGAACACCGCCTCCAGGCTACGCTTGGCATCCCGTATCGCAGACTCGGGTGTACCGTTGCCGCTCCAGAAGTAATACCGGCTTGGCCCTCCGCTGCCTCGCGGATCTGGGAGGTCATCGAGCGCCGCCTGAAGCTCGGGATGGACGGGCAACCATACCACCTTGCCGCTCTTCATCGTGCGGACGTGTATCTCGCCACCCTTGACGCGTTCTTTTTCCAGCAGTGCTACGTCGGAGATGCGTAGCGCGGTGTAGCGAAGCAGCAGGATCATCGCCTTCGCCCGTGCGCGCTCGTAAACCGTGCGGCCCATGAAATCGCACGCGGCCAGGATTCGGACAAGTTCTTCCCGCGTGTATGGGTCCTTCTCTTTCGGCTTGATGTTCTTGGGCAGCGCGATCCGCATGGCCGGATTCTTCGTTATCCAGTCTCGGTCGATACAGAATCGGAAGAACTGTCGCAGGATCTCAAGTTCCTTTGTCCAGGTGAGCGCGCAGACTTGCCGCTCTGTCCGTAAGGCGTCCAGGTCCTCTACCGCGATCTCTTCGATATCGCGCACGCCGCGGCGTTCAGCTAATCCCGCCAACGTCCGCAGAACGCGACGATACTTTACCGTGGTGCTCGGCGCCAGATCCGCGGCTTGGTGAAAGGCGTCGATGGCTTCCGAAAGTGGCTTAGGTTGCCGTGTGCCCGGCGTTTCTAGCGCGGCCAGCTTCCGCATGGCGCGCTGCCAGTCGCGGACGCCTAGCGACTTTCTATACCGCCGCCCGTTGAGTTCGCCGTCGCACCAGATCGGACAAGCACACTTCGTGTACGCCGCGCCCTTGTCGCGGTGCTTGCATGATTCCAAGTGCCGCCGGTAGATGTTCAGCGCCATGCTACGCCTTGCCTTTCGCCGCCTTCCGCTTCGCCCGGGCCTTGGCGCTCCGCACCTTGGCGCTTGCCGCAGCGGCCTTCTTGGCCCACTCCGTTCGCTGTTCGGGCGTGGTGGTCTGCACGCGCCGCTTACCGCCTTGCGCTCCGGTCTTCCTGAAGAACTCCAGTATGTCCATCGGCCAGTCTTTCTTGGGCATCCGTTTGAAAATAGCGCACGGTGCCCAAAGTTTCCTCTTGCATTAGCGTAGGGCCTACGCTAATATTACCTCATGCGCGCCAGTCGCGCAAGACCAAATAGGAGATGAGTTGATGCCAGACGCAATCAATACCGCGACACCGGTTGATGAAGACCACTTCGGCGGCGACTTGGACAAAGCACGTGTGCGGTTCCAGGCTCTCGCCGACAAGGCACTGAGCTGTATGGATGCCATAGACCTTAACTGCCTGTCCTTTAGCGTGGCGGCCAACTTGGATATGTACGTTCTCGGGATGCGGCATTACACAAACCGATTACGTGAAGAGATGGATGAGGAACGCAAGGCCTACCTGTCCGCACCCCAGCCCGCCGCGGCCTGAAAGGAGCCATCACCATGAAATCGAAACAGCAACCGAAACCCGCGCCGGTGGAAGTGCCGCAATCAATGGAGCCGACACTTAAAGACTTCATCCAAGAGAACACGCCCGACTGTAGATATTCACTCCACTGGGACGCCTCCCATGAGGGAGAGCACCCGGATATCATTGAGCTGAACGTTGACCTGACAGAACAGGAGTATCTTGCACTTCTGCGGCATCTCGGCGAATTGCGCGGATATGCCACGGAAGCCACCCCCGCCGCCTGAACCCACCACAACCGTGCCCCCACGCCCGCCCTTCGCCAGGACGGGCGTTTTAGTCTACCCTCGCACCTCGCGCACAGAAGCCCTAGAACAATTTTGTCAAGATTGTTTGGGCTCCAGATACCTCCGGAGGCCTTCCGCGCGTTCCTGGATAGCAGCCCTGGCGCCTGCGCTGCCACCTGCTCCGCCTGGCGGATCTTGTGCTCGGAGACCTCAGCCATCTTCGCGAGCTTCTGGCGGGTTTCAGGTGCACGGGATTTGGCGGTGGAAAACCCTTGAGGTGAATTCTCCGTAAGGGTTTTCTTCTTGCCTCTACCGCCAGCGGACCCGTCCGCAGTTTTTCCCGCCTTCTGCTTTTCGCGGGCCTCTGCCTCTAGTGGTTGCTTCCACGCCAGAGCCACTGCGGCCCTCTGATCGTCGGTGAGGTGCCGGCGAGAACCTAAGCCACAAGATCAACGTTGCGCGCCCGGAAACCGCGCTCGCCTTCTACCAGATCGAACTCGACGTGCTGGCCGACCATCGGCACGAAGCCGCGTGCTTGCCGGATGTGCAGGAACACGCCAGGCGCCAGGTCATCATCGTCGCGCCGGATGGATCCGCGCCCGGTTGCCGCGTTGAAGTACTCCACCTGGCCGCTCAGGCGCACGGTGCCTCGATAACCTTGACGTTCACGGCCAACGGTCCGCGCTCGCTCGAACCGATATCGAAGCTCACCCGCTGGCCTACTTCGAGTTCGCGGAAGCCGTCGCCCACGATGGCAGAGTAATGGGCGAAGTATTGCTGACCGTCCTGCGTCTTGATGAAACCGTAAGAGCTTAACCACTTACAAACCGTGCCTTCCATACGTTCCTTTCCTGTCGACAAATCGGCGGACCAAAGTGCTTGCGCGGCTCTAGCCCGCCGTGGAGTGAAATGGGCGCCGGGAATCCAGAACCAGCGCCCGCAATGGAACCCGGAGTCGCCAGCCTTGCCAACTGACGGCTCCCAGACCCCCGGGCGCCGAACAACGCCCGAGAGACGTTAGGGGCACCTCAAACGATGCCCCCGAAACCGTGGTTAAGCCGGACTCGAAGAGAAGGCGCCGTAGATGAACGCGCCCGGCTTGTACACCGCCAGCGCAAGACGCTCCTCACAGCGAATCGCCAGGAGGTTCTTGATGAAGTAATCGCTGTGCGAATCGCTCACCTCGATCACCGCATCGAGCGCCTGGTGGATCGCCGCGCCGGTCGAGAAGTTGCCCAGCACGAACGTCCCCGCCGTCATGGCCGTGGTAACGCTCACCGGGATACCCCAGAGCCGCGTTTCGGTCATCTGGCCGGGATTGCCCAGGATGTACTGGCCGGTGGAGTCCTTCGTCAGGCAGATCGCCCACCAGTCAGCCGGCGCCAGCACGATGCCATCCACGGTGTAGCCAGCCGTGGCGGCCTGCTGGATCGCGCGCGCGATGATGTCGATGCGCGTCCAGCCCGCCGATGCGCTCAACAGCGAAGCGTTGAACGCGGTGGCTTGCGTGGTGAGCCCGTTCAGGTGCTCGCCGGTGTTGTCGCCACTCAGAAGCTCGGTGTCTTCCAGGTTGCGCACGGCGTCCATCAAGTGAACGTCGATGGTTTCCCGAAGGCCCGCCAGGTCGGAGACAACCTGACGGCTCGCCGGAATCCAGGTCGCCAGGGTGCGGAACTTCTCACTGGAGGCCGCCATCGTCATCGAGGCCTCGGACTTGTCGAGCGCCTCGACTTGCGGCGAAGCGATCGGCCCAACCGTGACCTTGACGAAATCGACGCCGCCGGCACCGCTCGCCGGCAGGGTGCGGAGCAGCTCGCGCACGCGCCAGGTGCGCATGGGAACCGGAATGATGCCATCGACGCGCGCATAGGGAACCACGCCCGTCGTGGCGTAACCAACCCCGGTGTTGGTGATGGCCGTCTTCGTGGTGAAGTTGTCGATCTTGAAGGCCACGCGGCCGCGGCCCGTTTCGGCGAACGATTTCCAGCCCTGCGACTCGAAAATCTCGTCGGCCACGGACTTGCCGGTGTAGCCGCCAGGCCCGCCGGTGCTCGGCTTCGCCATGCGGACTTCTACTGCGTCGATCCGCCTGTTCATGGCTCGCATGTTTTCATCGGCGCGGCCGATGAATTGTCCTAACTCGGTTTTAAGTGAATCCAGAATCTGTTCTGGAGTACTCATAGCAGTTACCTCTCGTTATTTGGATTACGTGCAAGTGGCGATTACTCCACCGGCTTGCTCGCCGCGCCGTGAGGCGCTATTGCGCTCGGCTCAGGACCCCGTGGCCGCCGGCTTCGGCCCCTACTGCCGAAGTGGCACCTATCCGTACCCGAGTGAACAGAAATCGTGTTAGTTCAGAACTTGTTTGTTGGCCGGCGGGTTACCGGACACATGCTCGATGCGCGCGGCCAGAATGGAGTGATGCGCTTTCAGCATGCCCAGCGCGGCGGCCAGCGCTCGGTCTAAGACTCCAAGCGCCTCGCAGATTTCCTTGTGCTCGCGCTCGATGCGTTCCATACGCTCAAGCACCGCGGCTAGGTCCGTTTCATCTTCCATCGCCACTCTCCGCCTTGATCTCGACCACGCTCGGCTCGCTGGCCTTCTTGCAACTCGCCAGCCATGCCCGCCAGCGCCGCTGCTGTTCGGCGGTCAACTCGCGCTTAAGCTCGGGCTGTTCGCCGAAAACCTCATGCCAGCGGTCTACATCCCAGGTCCGAAGCCGGTCGAGAAGCGTCGCTCGCCGCTCGCGGTAATTCTTCTCGGACAACCGCCGCAGATACTCCTTCCAGATGCTCTTCTGCTCCGCTGCGGGGAAGGGCTCGAGCAGCGATGGGACTTCGTCCGGAAAATGCGCGAACTGAAACCAGGAATTTTCCAATAGCTGCTCTAAAACTCGCTCATGGTCGAGGTTGGCGCGATCACCCGCCCAGATGCGCCTTCGGCGTCGCGGTGGCATCAGCGTTTCCCCGTCGCGCTCGCCGGCAGTTCCACGTCCAGATTCAACATGGACAGGGCCTTCAATAGCTGGTTGCGCGCGTCGCGCTCGCTTAAGCTCGCCGGGTGCTGGTGCGGTTGCCCAAATCTGTCGCGGTAGATGATGCCCTCTTCCACCAGGATCGCTTGCGCTTGCCGCAGGCGGTCCAGGGCCTCGCAGGCCTGCCCCAGCAGCGCCAGGCCGCCGGCGTCGATGATGCCGTACTCTTTGGCGAGCCTCGCGTAGAAGCCCGCGGCTTCGTCCGAAAGGCCTTTCGGAATGGTCGAGTTTTTCATAAGCCTTGAAAACCCTCCGTGAAAGTTTTCTTGCCGGACGGTCTGCAAAGTTAGACCCATGGAGATATGCACGGCCCTACCCCCCCGCGCTTGAAGGACATGCGCGCCTCATCTGTGCCGGCCAACCTCGATTCCACCTGCCTTAACCGTGGCAACGCACGCCCCCGGATGTGGTCTCGCAGATCCAGCGCCGCGGCAGCGGTCCATGCCCAGCGCTCGCCAGGTGGTGTGCGTTTCGTCAAACTGGCCTCCAGTCGATCATGAGCGGCGCGCCGCAGTTCGGGCAGTGCAACGACTCAGCCGTCGCACCAGCCGGCAGCTCGAGTTCGCGGTTGCAGCCATAACAGCTCAGCTTCCAGATTTCACCAGTCACACGAGAATCCTGATTCTGTGATTCCATGAACGTCTCCAAAAGTGGGGCGGGCTGTCGGAGTCAACCCGCCCCGCGCGGTTCCGCCGGTGATGCGGCCAGCGGAAAGCGAAATCATCGGCCCGTGTTACGGGAGTCACACGAGTCACAGGCGTTACAAACGCTACAAGTGCCCCCCTCTGTTACTCCCGTCACAGCGTTTACCCCTATATCCCTATACACTTTCTCTCAATCTCTCTCTCTGTAACTCCTGTAACTCACAGAGAGAGAGGGAGACGGAGAGAGGATGTACTTAGTACCCTGTTTCACTACCAGACCATCCGACACCATACGCTTGAGCATCATGCGCGTAGCTGGCCTTGACTTCCCCAAGTCCTCGGCAATTTGGCGCGGGCTTAGCGGGCCTTCGTCTCGCAGCAACTCCATCAGCGTCTTGCGCTCGGCAGACATCTGGACTTCCGCGCCGTCACCCAAGATCGACCAACCTCCGCCGGCCGCCAGGTCGAACCGTGCCGCGAAGGTTCGCTCCTCGATTTCGCGCCCGGTCACTTCGATGGTGGAATCGCCCTCAGCCCGCCGGCGTAACAGCCACAGGCCGTCCGCCGCCGCACTGATGCCTCCCGTGCCAGCTATGGCGTCAACCACGTCCGATGCCGGGCCCTTGCGCGTATGGTGAATCACCAGCGCAGCCGCGCGAGTCTCACCGATCACGCGGCGCAAGGCGTCTACCTCGGCATACTGCGACCGAAACACGTCATTGGTACGCTGGCCACCGCCCTTCACTAATGCCGTCAAACTGTCGAGCACAATCAGGCGCGGTTCGACGTTCGCTATCATCTCCCGCAATTGGTCGCCACCACCGCCCATAAGAGGCAGAAGCTGATGAAAGAAGACAATCCGATCCAGCCAGTCGCCGCGCTCGGACAGTTTACGCAGGCGTGCAGCGGTGCGGGCTGGAATCTCTTCGAGCGCCCCGAAGAGAACAGGCCCAGTCTCCATCGGCTCCAAGCCGGAAATCGGCGGACCGCCGGCGATCATGATTGCCACTTGCAGCGCGAGCCAGCTCTTGCCGGACTTCTGCCGGCCCACGAAGAGTGTCAGACCATCGCAGAGTAGACCGTCAACGAGAGTGCGAATCTCGGAGTGCTCGCAGTCGTAAAGATTGCCCGCTGAGCGTAGCTCCGGTAGCGCTGAAACCTTACTCGCCCCCGCCGATCCGCTGTGCAACTCTTCCGGCATCGGCGCCGGCCCGGGTTCCGATTCCTCCGTGACGTGCTGTTCGAGTGCCGCCACCAGGCCGGGGTCATGCGGCCACGCTTGAGTTCGCATCATGCTCCGCTCCGATTCTCTGAACTACCCAACCGCAAAGTCTCCGCGCTATCTGTTCATCTCGCCGGCGGGCCCCGATCAGTGCCACGGTCTGTTCGGGCTGCCCGTTCCGGGCTGCGATGTACGCATCGGCCAGGGCCGCTCCGTGCAGGCCCCGGATCCGCTCCACCTCGCGCGCGATGGTGAACACGTCTTCCAGACGGCCGGCTTCGTATGCACCACGTTTGGCGGCTTCCAGTTCGTCCGCCATGGCCGCCCGCCACGCTTCGGCATCGCTGGCCATCCGTTCGGCCCGTCGCCGGCGTACCGCCCAGGCGCGCTTTTCTGCCGGGCTCGTGGGTACCCGTTCAGGCCTCGGTCGCTCAGGCCACAAGCCGCGCGCTCGAAGTTCGTCGAGGATCGCCGCGCGGTCGCATCCGTGCCAGCAGTAGAACAGCGGAACACCGGCCTTCTCGGTGACCGTGAAGGAATTGCCCCCGTGCACCGGGCACGCCCCGCGCCAGCTGCGCCCGATATGCTTGAGCCCCAGTCCCCGGGCGATCTCGGCCGCTGCGCTCATCCCGCCGCCCTCAAAATATCGCCGTCGAGAACGGCTACGCCGGACCGGCAAAGGTCGTCGACCGCGCAGTACAAGGGATGCAATCGCACAGATAGACGCGCGGCCAGCTCGCGCGCGCCGGCCGGGTCCACACGCAGTTCTCGCTGCTCTCGGAGAAGGCACTCAATCTTTACGACCGCCTTGTTGATGGATTCCTCGTAGTTGGTCATCGGGAACGCTCCCGATACACGCGCTCTGCTACGGAAACGGGAATTCTCAAGGTCACATAGCCTCTCTTGCCACGCGGGTTGCTTTCGCCGACCTTCAAGACGCCAGGCATATCGATGAACATCCGGCGAATTGTAGACACGTCGAGCGACCAGATTTCCGCCAGTTCGGCGGGCGTGAAGTGTCGTTCGAAAGCGTCCATGAAAGGCAAAAGCCGGCCCGGCTTCCGCCGTCCGGCCCCGGTCCCTATTTGGCTTTGTTCGCGCAGACTACAAAACAGGTTTATGGTCCCGCCAGGCCGGACCTATAGGCAGGTAGGCGATTCCATTGGCGTCTACGTGTCGCCGTGTGGTATGTGAACCACCCATCCATTGCCCAAGCGTCACTCCAGGACGAAGCCGCACGTACTTCATGCAAGTACGGCCCACCGCAACGCCGCGCCCGCTCTCTATCACCTGTCGTGCCTCATCGCGCGTCAGGACGCCCCGCAAACGGTTGTTCTCATCCAGGGCGTCAATACGCTCGGGGTTCCTAGCCACGCTGCCCCCGTGCCTCAAGCGTCTCTCGGATGGCGCCCCACAAGTTCAGCGCCAAATAGCCAGGCGCCACAATCACCGGCGCGCGCCCCGTGTATATCTCAGCAAGCGCCCCGAATCTCCAATCTTTAGGCGCCTCCACGAAGTCGTTACCCGCTTGATCCGTGACCAGCAAATAGATCGGTGCGGACATCGCGGCGTTGCCATCCGGCCCCGTGGCGTAAACTTCCCGAATCGCTGCCGCCAAGCGCCCAGCCAGCCCGCACGCCTCACCCAGGAAGCGCACGCGCTCTGCAATGTAGGCGAGCGAATAGATCGCCAGAAGTTCATCAAAGGAATATGTCCGCTCGACGCCATGCCCGGCGCCCTCGCCGCTCAAGATCTCACGACGATGCCAGTCGCGCACGATTGTGCCGTCAAGTGGCACGTACGCCGCGCGCACGGTGCGCAGCATCTCGCGGGTGCTGAACTTCTCCGTCATGTGGTTAGACATTTCTATCCTCGGGGACCTCGGATTGCCGCCGAGCCGGTGTATCTGATTTCATAGTAGTGTGATTCTCACAACTTGTCAACTAAAAAGCGCGACATAGCGAAATTTCCGCTATGCCGTGTTGGTGTGGATTCCGGGGCAAGGTGAAGGCGACTCCGGGGCGCCGCGTACCAATACGTACCAAGACCCTGCATTTCTGGCGTTTCTTGCCCTTTTGCCCTCTTGTAGAATCAATAACTTACGTGTTTTCAAAAGGGCAGGGAAGACCGAATCTCACCAGGTCCACCAACTTCCTCAAGGCTCTACCCCACCGCACGAGACCGTCACCCGAAGTCTGTAGTTGTGAAGCGACCTGCGCGTCTACTACGAAGAGGGTGCGCTGCTGCGCCGGCGGCGATGGATTGCGGGTCCGATCTCGTTCCACGTGCACGAGAACGAGTTTCTGGGTTTGGCTGGCCCCAGCGGCAGCGGCAAGACCTCGCTGGGCAAAGCGCTGTTGAACCTGATCCCCACATGGGAGGGGGAAGTGTACTGGCTGGGGCGGAACATCCGGCACGCCTCTGTCCGCCGCCTCAGGAGCCAGTTCGGCTGGATCAGCCAGGAGCCCACACTGGCGTTCAATCCGCGGCGCCGGATCCTCGAGACACTCCGTGAGACGCTCACCGTGGCGCGAAGCGGGAAGTGCTACCGGCATCAAATCTCGTGCGTCTGCGGCATGGTAAACCTGGAGCCGGAACTGGCCGATCGCTATCCATTCGAGTTGAGCGCGGGGCAGATTCAGAGGTTCGCCCTGGTCCGCGTACTGATGCTCGAGCCGAAGTTCCTGCTGCTCGACGAACCGACCTCCTCGCTGGACCTTATGAATCAGGCCCAGATCTTTGATCGCGTCCTCGAATGGCGGCGGCGTTACGGGCTGACAGCCGTGATCATCGCCCACTCCCGGAGGCTGCTGGCACGCCTGTGCGATCGCATTCTCAATCTGGAGAACCCTGCGTGAGGCTGCCGGAGGACGATCCGAAGAGCGTGATCCGCCGGAACCGGCGCGCCTATGGGCGCATCGCCGGCGAGTGGGAGAGGCGGCAGAAGCAGGATTACGACCGCGGCTTTCACGATCAATGCCGAGCCCTCTTCCTGAGCCATTTGAAAGGGGTCCGGGTGCTCGACGCCGGCTGCGGGCTCGGTCTGGACAGTCTGGCATTTGCGGAGGCTGGGCTGCAAGTGACGGCGTCGGACATTGCCGAAGAGTTCCTGACGGCGATCCGCCGGAAGGCGCCGCGAATTGGTCTGGCGGCCATGAATATCACCGCCCCCTGCTTCCGGGACGGCTGTTTCGACGGCATCTTTGCCTGCGCCAGCTTCCTTCACGTTCCACACGAATTGGCGCGGGAGACGCTCGCGGCTTTCGCCCGCATGCTGGCATCCGGCGGCGTGCTGTTCTTGCACCATGTGGGATCGTTGCGGGGCCTGAGAAGCTACACAGTCGATGACCTCCTGGTCTCAGGCAACCCTGCCGCCTGTTACTGCCATACAGAACAGGAACTCACCGCTCTGCTGGCGCCGATTGGTTTGAGCGTGGTTGCCGTCGGGCGCATCAGGCCCAGCGGGTGCCCCTCTCCGTGCGCCGTTCTTAACAGCCTGGTTCCCTACCAGGTGATCGCCTGCAAACAAGATTGATGACGGATGCCGGGAGACACGTACCGCCAACCGCTGTCCCGGGCAATCGGTCCTCGGAGTATGAACACTTTTCGCTTGGTTGCCGATATGATCTTCGATGAACCGGATACGTTTCCTCGCGACCTCGCTCCTGGTAGTACTCTCGGGATGTTCTCTCCATGGCTGGACGACCCATCGTGACCGTGCGGGCTTCACCGTTGACTTGCCGCCGGGCTGGACGTCCCAGTTCGACGCGAGCTCGGGCCGCGTGGATTTCGAGGGCCCCGAGGGTGCAGTCAGCATCTTGCCGGTGTTTTCACGTACGGCGTTGACCCGGAAGCAAGCCGAGAAGACGCTCATGGAGGCGGCGTTCAAACAGTGGAACGACGTGCAGTGGTTCGGACGGGTCGAGACGGCCGGAGCATCGGCGTTGCGGATGGGTGGCCTGGGCAGCCGCACGAAGGCAACCGTGTCTTTCGCCTGGACGGCCACTCCGGCGGGTACGGCCGGGTATATCTATCGCGTGCAATGCTTGAAAGATGCGCCTCGACAGAACGAAGCGGTACTCGCGTGCGTTCTGGCGAGTTTTCGAATGACTGGCGGCGGCAGTGGCGGCGCTCCGGCTGCGAAGAGCCGCATAAACTACGTCCGCTGGACCGATCCGCGCGAGACCGCGTTCACCATCGAAGTTCCGGCCGGCTGGAAAGTGGAAGGCGGGCTGATCCGGGTATCGGCCGTCGACCCCCGCGGCGTTTGGGCGGTCACTTCGCCGGATGGCTCGGTGAAGATTACCGGCGGCGACGCCCAGGTTCCGGTGCATGTCGTGCCCAACCACACGCTGGCCTTCTCGGGCTTCCGGGAAGGAAGCTGGTACTCGCCCGGCTATGGTACCCGCATGCTGGTGAGGCGATTCGTCGATGGGGCTTCCTTTGCGCGGGAATACGTGGCCCAGCGTGCCGGTTCCGTGTGTGCGGACCTCTCGTTTACCGAAACGCGCAACCGGCCAGACCTGGCCGCCGGCGGCAGCGGGACGAGCTTCGGCGATGTGTCGTTCACTTGCACCCAGAACGGCCGGCCCATGCGGGGCTACTATCTGGCTGGCACAAAGTTTACCGGTATGCAGGGAATCGGCATCTGGAACATGGAGCATCTGATTGGGTTCCTGGCCGCTCCGGAACAGGTCGATACGGCGCGGACGGTCATGATGCACATCGTCCAAACGGCGCAGCTCAATCCCGAATGGGTAGCCGGACAGCAGCGGACGACACAGGCGGTGTCGAACATCGTGGCGCGAACGAATGCAGAAATATCACAGCAGATTGACGATTCATACTGGAGCCGGCACGCCGGCGACTCCGAAATGAGCCGCCGGCAGTCGAACGCGACTCTCGGTGTAGTGGACGCCGAGGATCCGGAGACGGGACGGCGGTTCCGGGTGGAGAGCGGCTCCGACTACTACTGGATCGACAATGCCGGTCACATCGCGGGCACCCGGACCGACAGCACGCCAAACGTCGATTTCCGGCAACTCGTCACACTGCCGTAGGCCGGTTTTGCTCGCAACGCGCTAACCTTCCCGGAAATCCAGCGTTGCCGGAGGCCGCCGGAATCCTCGCGTCAGTGCCACGAGGTAGACCATACCGGCCAGTAACCATACGCCGCCAGCGATCTTGGCGGGGGTGCGAAGGCTGATCCAGATGGCGAAACAAAACAGGAACCCGAGCGCGGGTAGGACCATGTACCGGAAGAAGCCTGAACGCTGGCCGGCCACCGGCCTTTTTAGGTAATACATATTTATAACTGCGGCATTGACGCCCATGAATGAGACGAACGCGCCAAAGTTCAACATCTCGACGGCGCGTTCCCAACTCAGCAGAACGGCGCCGACGAAGGCCAGCAGCCCTACGAACACCACGTTTCGATCGGGGCTTCGGGTACGGGAGGTGAGACGGCCGAAGAACCGCGCCGGGAGCACGCGGTCGCGGCCCATGCCGTATAGGACACGCGCCGCTCCCACCTGGCCGGTCAGACCACTGCCGAAGCAGGAGACGATCAGCACAACCGCCATGGCGTTGAAGAGCAGCCCGCCGCCCACCCTCCCGGTGACATCGAGAAAAGCGGTTTCCGGATTGCCGAAAGTTCGATAATCCGGCCACACGCGCTGCGCCAGGTAAACCTCCAACGTGCTCAAAAGCCCAGTGATCAGGCACACGAGCACGGTGGCGCGGGAGATGTTCTTCTCCGGATGGTCCACTTCCTCGGCCAGCGTGGACACGCCGTCGAAGCCGATGTAGGTAAGGGCGGCCAGGGAAGTAGCCGTTGCAATCGAACCCAGTTGGAACGAATCCGGGCGATAGAAGGGCGCGACGGAAAAAAGGCCGGATACCCCGGACGTGCGCAGAAAAAAACGCACGGAGGCGATCACAAAAGCGCCGACGACCACGCTCATAGCCGCCAGCAGTGCCAGGTTAGCGCGCGCGGTCGAGCGTATACCGCGGAGATTGAGCACCGTGATGCCGCCGGCTGTCAGTGCGGCCAGCGCCGGGTACGGGATAGCGGGCGCCAGGCGCTGAATCGTCAGGGCGACGTAGGCCGTGTTGATCACGGGAATGAGCAGGTAGTCGAGGATCATCGTCCAACCGGCGAGGAATCCGAGATGCGCGCTGAGCCCCTTACCGACATAGGTGTAGGCGGAGCCGGCTGCCGGATAGAGGGCCGCCATGCGCCCGTAGCTGAGCGCGGTGAGCATCATAGCGACCATGGCCACCAGTAGCGTGGTGGCCACGTGGCCGTGGGAGAGCGTGCAGGCCACACCGAAGATGCCCACCGGCGCGATGGGCGTGATCAAAACGATGCCGTAAAAGATCAGGTCCTTGAGCCGAAGCGCCCGTCGGAGATGGGGAGTTTCCGCCAGCGGACAAACCGGCAGAGAAGGAGGCACGGTAGCCATATTGGGTTCTCGTGGGAAACATTGTACCCCGCGCGCCGGATTTCAGCGCCTCGAGCGATCAGTTCCGATCTACTTCTTTCGCCGGAAGCGGTCGAGACGCCTTGCGCTCGTATAGTCTGGGATTAGGGCTTACCCCCGTTGTTGGCGTAAAGCCCGCTGGCGCGGGGCCAGGAGAATGGCGGTGAGGCTGGGATTCGAACCCAGGGACGAGTCACCCCGTCAACGGTTTTCGAGACCGCCCGATTCAACCACTCTCGCACCTCACCGCAGTGTGTGGCTATCTCTATCCTAGCCGATTTCGGGGCTCGAATGCTTCATCGCTCAGCGTTTTTCCAGGCTGAGCAATACCAAGTCGTATACGTTGAGCTTGGGAATCGTGAAGGTCGCCGAGCCGCCGGCGGCAGCGCTAACTGCGACCGTCTGCTCGACATTGCCGTCGGGACTTGCGAGCTTCGCCTGCTTGACAGCAAATCCCGCTGGCGGACGGACACGCGCACGGAGATTCGACTGCGGCCGCGGAGGATTGTAGTTCACCAGATGCAGCAGCCAGGTCCCGGTGGCTTTCTGCTCGGCCAGTTCGATGGTCACGAATTCGGGGGCTTCCACGCGCACGGAGAGATCTCCGCCGGCGGCCCAAGCCACGGCCTCGGCCAAGTCCCGATGATTGCGCGGCAGGGTCCAGTACGCGTTGGGGAACGTGAAGCTCATGGCAGGGTCCGGAGGCTCGATGGAAGGTTCGATACGCGGGATATACACGACGCGCCCCTTGCCGTACTGGTTGCGCAGGGGCTTCGCCGGCGCGTCCGCGGCGGGCGGTTCGGAGATCCCGAACAGATCGGCCAGGCCGAACTTCGAACGGTGGAGGCGCCATTCTGTCCGCATGGAACTCGTGCCGGTGGCCACCAGGCCGCCGCCTGCGGCGACGAAGGCGCGGATGCGGGAACATTGGGCGTCGCTGAGCGCGTCCTGGTCCGCCAGCACCAGCACCTTGTACTTGTCGAGTTGGTCCAGGTGCCGGTCGAAAATCATCGCAAACGGGATGCGCGACTGGATGAGCACCTGCTCGGCGAGCGTCTTGGCCACCAGCGACACGGCCGGGTTGAACTCGACCGAAGCGAACGAGTGCAGCACGGCGGCATCCGCCACGACAGTCGTGTCCACCAGATCGCGCTTGTGCCGGTGGAAGAAGTCGATGTAGTCCCTAGCTTCCGGTGTGAGCGTCGTGCCGTCCGAATTCACGGCGCCTACGTCGCCCAGATTCATGTCGTTATACGCCATGGCCTCGGCCAGCAACAGATGAGAGGGCGATTGCGGATGTGTGTAGCCGGGACCGGTGTAGAGAAACAGGGACTTCCCCATGGAGCGCACCGCCTTGAACGACCTTATTTTGGTGACCAGGCGCCCATCCGCGGTCCACTCGGCGAAGTTCGGCTCCTCGCTCCAGACGACGTCGCCATGCGCGAGCAGAGCGCCGTAATCGACGCCGTCGCGCCAGCCTTTGTTCTGGCTGAAATTGAGATTCGGGTTGCCTTCGAGCGCCACTTCGGGATTGAGCGAGTGGATGTAGTGATCGAATTCGGCGTAGTGGCGCGTGACCGACGCGGCGCGGAAGCGCGCCCACTCCTGCATGAGCGGATTGACCAACTCTTCCATACCTATAGGACCCGAAACGGCGTTGAACGGAGGGGGCGCCATGCTGTCCAGGCGCGAGAAGCCGAAGCGCGCGGCGAGTTGCGGATCGCCGTAGTTCGCGCGCAGGAAGGCGCGGAAGGCGCGCTTGCAGTACTCGCAGCGGCACGAACGCGGCTCGCCCCACATTTCCATCTGGTCGAAATGGATGAGGTCCAGCCCCAGGTCCTGGACTCCCAGCCGCATCACTTTCTTGAGGAACTCCATGTAACCGGGATTGTTGCGGCAGGCCAGGTAGCGGAAAGTCTGCTCGGAGTTGTAATACATGGGCCGGCCGAACTCGTTGACCTGGATCCAGTTGCGGGCGCGGGGTTCCTCGGAGAAGAACGTTTCGTAGGCCATGGTAGCGCCGATGTAGCCGCCGACGCGCATGCCATGCTTGTGGGCGAATCCGGCCAGGCGCCCCGTGGCCGCGATGTCCTC
>Ga0116191_1000839_pt1 | contig 26238 bp, 22 predicted proteins | sample AD_UKC111_MetaG_FD_89897 | JGI IMG/M metagenome (GOLD analysis project Ga0116191, IMG submission 89897) | Active sludge microbial communities of municipal wastewater-treating anaerobic digesters from Hong Kong - AD_UKC111_MetaG | ecosystem: Engineered > Bioreactor > Anaerobic > Digestate... | reverse complement strand
GGCCGGGCTGAAACTGGATGCGGTTCATCGCCATGGCATCGCTCCTCAAGGGTATCAAACCATAACTGTACATGTATACAGCCACCAATCCAACCCCTCCTGAGCCAGCTTGCTAATCAGGAGTCGATTTAGGCACTTTCTGGCTATGAGGCCGCATGCGAAGGTCGTTAACGAAAAAAAAGCTGTAGATCGCATCTTCTCTCATTCACTCGTAACTGCCGGTCACGAGGGCGTCGCTGTTGAACAATAGGTTCGATTGCAGGCGTGCGATCAACTATTAACCAACCGTTGACACGTCGGCATCGGTACTCAGCACAGGAAATACCATGCCATTACTCGGCCAGGCAGCGATGCTGCTCAATTTCGACATCGTGCCGGAGGCAGTCGCCGAACACGACGACTGGCACACGCACGAGCATTTGCCCGAGCGGCTGTCGATCCCTGGATTCCTGCGTGGCACGCGCTGGGCTGCGACCAGCGCCGGGCCCGCGTACTGCGTGCTGTACGAGGTCGAGCAGCTCGCCACGCTGGCTTCCGAGGCTTATCTGGCACGGCTCAACAATCCCTCCCCGTGGACGCAGAAAATGATGCCGCACTACCGTGGCATGTCGCGCGGTCTGTGCAGGGTGATTCGCAGTTGTGGGCTGGGCATGGGCCACTACGTGCTGCAGCTTCGCTTCAAATTGGCGCCGGAGTCTGAGGCATCGCTGCTGCAATGGCTGGGCGACGAATTGATGCCGGTGCTCTGCATGCGCCCCGGCCTCGGCAGCATTCACCTGCTGCAAGGCGGACTGACGGCGACGATGACGTCGGAGCAGCGCATCCGTGGCGCCGATGCCGGCGTTGACTGGGCGTTGCTGGCGACGGGCTATCAGGAGAGTGCGGTGAACGGTCTGGCGCAAGCAGAACTGGCTGGCGCTGCACTGGAACAACGCGGCGCGTCGCAGGTCATCGCCACCAGTTATCGGTCAGCCTACACGCTGACCCGGCAGGAAACCGGCGCCGGCTAGCGGCGCTCCGCGTTTCCGACTACCAGAACTTCCACCACGGGCTGTCGCTGGCGTTCGACGCGCGGGCAAAGGTCGCCTTGTAGATGCGTTCGGTGTCGGCCGCGAGCTGGGCGTTGCCAATCGCCTTGTAGCTTTGCACCATGATGCGCAGCGCCTCTTCGTTGGCGGGCGTATTCGGGTAGTTGGTAATGCAGGACTGCGCGCGGTTAATGGCAGCCTGATAGGCGCCGCGGTTGTAGTAATAGCGGGCAATGTGTGATTCGTTCTGCGACAGCGCATTCACCAGATAGCGCATGCGCAGCAGCGAATCGGCGTTGTAACGGCTCTGCGGGAACTTCTCGGCCAGCGTCTTGAAGGTGACGTAGGCCTCACGGGCCGACTTCTGGTCACGTTCGGACAGATCCTGCGAAGCAAAGATCGACAGCAGGCCCAGATCTTCGATGAAATTGGCCAGGCCCTTGACGTAGTAGGCGTAGTCGACGTTCTCGTGATTTGGGTAGAGCTTGATGAATCGATCCGCCGCAGCGATGGCCTGGGCGCGCTCGCCCAGCTTGTACTGTGCATAAGCGGTATCGAGAATTGCCTGTTGCGACTGCACGCCGTAGGGGAAGCGCGATTCCAGTGTTTCGTAGAGTTTGATCGCCTCGGCATAGTTGCCACCCTGCAGGGCATCCTTGGCGCGCCGATACAATCCCTCGACGGCCATCTTTTGCGGGTCTTCGGTCTTGGCGAACATTCCGCTGAACGAGCCGCACCCCGACAGCAGCACGCTGGCCGCAAGCATGAGAACGAGACTTTGTAATTTCGCGGTGAGGCGCATGGCAATCCTTGGTCGTCACGAAGCGCCAGTGCCTGGCGCCAGATACAGAAAATCGATTATAGGTGGCGCAGCCCTGAGCGCCCTGCGGCCCGGCGTTGCCGGCTTTTGCAAGTTGCTACTGGTGATCGCTTGGGCTGTGCATCCATGACACAGTCAGTGACGGTGCCGATGGCGATGTCCGGCACCCGGCTCGATGCCGCGCTCGCCATCTTGTTCCCGGACCATTCGCGCAACCGCCTCAAGGCGTGGCTCGACGAAGGGCACATTCTCGTTGACGGTGCAGTATGGGCAGGCAAGCAGCGGCTCGAAGGCAATGAAACGATCACCGCGACCTTGCCTGAGGCGACGCAGGAAACCGATGCCCAGCCAGAGGACATCCCGCTCGAAATCATCTTTGAAGATGAGCACCTGATCATCATCAACAAGCCGCCTGGCCTCGTGGTGCATCCTGGCGCCGGCAACCGGGAAGGGACGCTGCTCAACGCCCTGCTGCACCATGCCCCGGAGCTTGCCAGCGTCGCGCGTGCCGGTATCGTGCATCGGCTCGACAAGGACACCAGCGGCGTCATGATGGTGGCGCGCACGCCGCAGGCGCAGACGCATCTGGTGCGCCAGTTGCAAACGCACGCCGCCTCACGTGAGTATGTGGCATTGGTGCACGGTGCCGTGCGCAAATCGGGCACCGTCGAGGGCGCGATCGGACGCCACGGTCGCGATCGCACCAAAATGGCAATGGTGGTCGTCGGTGGCAAACCGGCGGTGACGCATTACAAGCTGCGCGAATCGTTCGGCGGCGCGGCAATGCTTGGCAAACACTACAGCCTGCTCGAATGCAAGCTCGAGACCGGCCGCACGCACCAGATTCGCGTACATCTGGCGAGCATCAAGCACCCGTTGGTGGGTGACGCGACCTACGGCAAGCGCGGTGACTCGATGTTCCATCGGCAGGCGTTGCACGCCTGGCGACTGACATTGGCGCATCCAGCAACCGGTGAAACGGTTCGCTTCATCGCACCGATGGCGAAGGACATGAAGCATCTGCTGAAGGAACTTCGTGCGCAGCGCGACAATCGTACGCTGGATGACGGTTTCGATGACGACGAGGACTTTGATGATGATGGTGTCGAAGTCATTTACGTGAGGGATTGACGGGTGCTCATCCATCCCGAGTGGCGCGTATCGCCCCGCGTTCATGCAGCGATGACTACGCGGATTGGCGGCGTCAGTCCGCCACCTTTTGGCGAACTCAACCTCGGTTACTCGACGGCTGATCTGCGCGACAATGTGATCGAGAACGAACGCCGTACTGCGCAGGCACTGGGTGTCGATACGGCGGCCATCCGCTGGGTGTATCAGGTGCATGGCAATGAGGTACGGCAGGCCGAATCTTTGCCGGTCAATGCGCCGCTGGGCGCCACCGAAATTCAGGCCGATGCGATTGTCGGCCGCACCCCCGGGCTGGTGTGTGGCATCAAGATCGCCGACTGCATGCCGGTGCTGCTGGCTGCTCGCGACGGGTCGGTGGTAGCAGCAGCCCATGCTGGCTGGCGAGGGCTAGCGTCGGGTGTTGTCGAAAACACGCTGCGCGCGATGGGCGTCACCGGCGAGCGCGTGACGGCTTGGCTCGGTCCGTGCATTGGCCCCAAAGCCTTCGAGGTGGGCGAAGATGTGCGCGCTGCGTTTGTCTCGCAGGACTCTGACGCGGCCGCCCATTTTTACGCCCTGCCGAAGTTGCCAAACTCGGACACCGTGCCATCACCTCCCAAGTTTCTTTGCGACCTCGCAGCAATAGCGCGCCAGCGGCTGGCAGCACTGGGCGTCGCCGAGGTGGTCAGCAGCGACGCCTGCACCTACAGCGAACCAGAGCGCTTTTTTTCCCATCGTCGCGACCGCACGACCGGGCGCATGGCCGCCTTCGTGTGGATCGAGTGACGCGATAATCCGGTGATGTCCGACTTGCCCGTTTCCGAGCCTGTTGTTGTGCCGTCGTCAGCGGAAGGCAATGGCGTGCGTAATGACGTCTCGGTCTGGGTGGCGGCGCGCGCAGGCGATGCGGTTGCGGCGCGTGGCGAAGCCGCCGCGGTGTTGATGGAACGCCTGCGCATGGGAGACGACTGTGTCGCAGCCGCGCGACTGATTGGTTTGCCCGCCGACGCCGACACGGAGCAGGCGGTGCAACAGCAGTTCGGCGCGGAAATAGGGCAATTGTTCGTTGGTGTTCACCGCATGGCTACCATGCAGGGGCTGCAGCGGGGGGCGGGTACAGCTTCATCCATGGCGCCGCCGACCGCTGCACAACAGGCGCAGCAGACGGAAGCGTTGCGCAAGATGCTGCTGGCGATGGTGGACGACGTGCGCGTCGTACTGTTGAAGCTCGCCGAACGGCTGGTATCGCTGCGCGGCGCTGCGCTATCGACCGAAGCGCGGCGCAACGAAAGCGCCCAAGCCGAAGCCCGCGAGGTCATGGAGGTGTTCGCGCCGCTCGCCAACCGCCTTGGTGTGTGGCAGCTCAAGTGGGAACTTGAAGACCTCTCGTTGCGCCTGCTGGAGCCGCACCAATATCACTCGATCGCCCGCTATCTCGATGAAACCCGCATTGAGCGCGAAGCCTACATCGACACCACCAAGGCCTTGCTGCGTGATGCCCTGGCTGCTGCAGGGATCGATTGCGAGATCAGCGGCCGCTCGAAACACATTTATTCAATCTACGAGAAGCTCAAACGCAAGCATTGCAGCATTGAGGAGCTGTACGACATTCGCGCGGTGCGTGTCATGGTGGACGAAGTCAAGGATTGCTATGCCGCGCTTGGCATCGTACACAGCATGTTTCAGCCAGTGCCGGGCGAGTTTGACGACTACATCGCCAAGCCGAAGGCCAACAACTACCGCTCGCTGCACACCAGTGTGATCGGGCCGCAGCAGCGTGCGCTGGAGGTGCAGATTCGCACCCGCGAAATGCATCAGGCCAGCGAGTACGGCGTCGCCGCTCACTGGAACTACAAGGAGGGCGGCAATGCCGCCCGGGACACGGGATTTGCAAGCAAGCTGGCGAGCCTGCGCCAGGTACTGTCGTGGGGCAAGGATGTCAGCTCGCCCGGCGAGTTTCTGGCGGGCTTCAAGTCATCGTTGTTCGAAGAAACCATCTTCGTGCTGACACCGCAGGGCAAGATCATCGATCTGCCAAAGGACGCCACCCCGATTGATTTCGCCTATGCCGTGCACAGCGGTCTTGGCCATCGCTGCCGCGGTGCCAAGGTCGACGGCGTGATGGTGCCGCTCAACACGCCGTTGAAGAACGGCCAGCGCATCGAGATCACCACCGTCAAGGAGGGCGGCCCGTCGCGCGACTGGCTGAACCCGGACAACGGCTACATCCGCAGCAACCGCGCACGCGGCAAGGTGCGGCAGTGGTTCAACACGCTCGAGTTGCAGGAGACCCTGGCGCATGGCCGCGCGGTGGTCGAGAAGGATCTGCAGCGCCACGGCCAGACGGCGCTCAATCTCGACAAGCTCACGCACGAAGCCGGCTTCAAGTCGCAGGACGACTTTTTTGCTGCGGTTGGTCGTGCCGAGGTCAATAGCCGCGATCTCGACATCGCTATCCGCAAGGCGGCTGGATTGCTTGATGAGGCGGCAGAAACTGCGTCACGTGGCGAGGTGCACACCAGCCGCAGTCGCGCCAAAGCGGAGAGTGGCGGCATCCTGGTGGTCGGCGTCGATAAGCTGATGACCGGGCTCGCCAAGTGCTGCAAACCGGTGCCGCCGGATCCGATCGTCGGGTTCGTCACGCGGCTGAAGGGGATCACGATCCACCGCGCTGACTGCAGCAATGTGCAGTGGATGATGGCCAGCGAGCCCAACCGCATCATTGATGCTGACTGGGGCGACGCCGCGCAGAACGATTTGTTCAGCGTGCAGATTGACGTCATCGCCAGTGACCGTCAGGGATTGCTGCGTGACATTTCTGACGTGCTGGCGCGCGAAAAAATCAACGTGACTGCGGTGAACACTCTCACCCGCGACTTCGTCGCCAAGATGAAGTTCACCGCCGAAGTGCGCAGCATGGACCAGTTGCGTGCTGCACTGGTGCAGGTGGCGCAGGTCAAGGGCGTGCAGAGCGCGCGACGGGTTTAGCGACCGCAGGCCGTGAGCCACGTCGCGGTGGCCGCCTCAACATCCGGTCTGCAGCCGCAGCGCAGCCGCTCCTACAATGAGTCGTTATCGAGGAGGAGTTATGAAATCACTTTGCAAACGCGCGCTTTTGGCTGGCCTTGGCGCGCTGAGTCTCAGCGCCGCGGCCTTTGCGCAGTACCCCAACAAGCCCATCAAAATCGTTGTGCCCTTCCTGGCCGGAGGCACCACCGACATCATGGCACGCGCCGTGGCGGCGGACCTGCAGAAGGCTTTCGGACAGGCGGTGGTTGTTGAGAACCGGGCTGGCGCTGGCGGCAACATCGGCGCCGACGCGGTGGCCAAGTCTGCGCCGGACGGCTACACGTTCCTGATGGGAACGGTAGGTACCCACGCGATCAACATGGCGCTTTATACAAAGATGCCCTATGACGCGGTGAAGGATTTTGCCCCGGTGTCGCTGGTAGCCGCAGTGCCGAACATTCTCGTCGCCACGCCATCGTTTCCGGTCAACAGCGTGAAAGAGTTGATTGATCTGGTGAAGAAGGAGGACGGCAAACTTACTTTCGCGTCCAGCGGCTCCGGTACGTCGATTCACCTGTCGGGCGAATTGTTCAAGCAACTCGCGGGCGTGCAGATGACCCATGTGCCCTACAAGGGTTCGTCCGCGGCGTTGCCCGACGTGATGAGTGGGCAAGTCAACGTGATGTTTGACAATGCGCCGTCAGTCATGCCGCACATCAAGGGCGGCAAGCTGAAAGCCATCGCCGTGACCAGCAGCAAGCGCGCGCCAGCGTTGCCGAACGTGCCGACCATCGCCGAGAGCGGCTTGCCGGGGTTTGAAGCCAGCTCCTGGTTCGGCTTGCTGGCGCCTGCAGGCACGCCGAAGGAAATCGTCGACAAGGTCTCCGCACAGATCCAGAAGATGCTGCAGACACCCGAGATGAAGGAGCGCCTCGCGAGTCAGGGAGCCGACGGCGTCGGCAATACGCCCGAGCAGTTTGCCGCCCACATCAAAACCGAGATCGACAAATGGGCGAAAGTGGTCAAGGCCTCGGGGGCGAAGGCTGACTAGCGGCTATCGCCGCAGGACGAATGACGAAAGACGAGTGACGAGATGGATGGGTTCGTCCTTCGCCATTTGCGTCTCCGTATTCGTCCTTCGTCATTCGTCTTTCGTCCTGTGGCGGAACGCCACTAATACGTGGCCCGCCCGCCCGAAATATCAAACACGCCGCCGGTGGTGAACGAGCAATCCTCGCTCGCGAGCCACGCCACCATGGCGGCGATTTCCTCGACCTGCACAAAACGGTTCATCGGAATTTTTGATTTCATGAACGCGATGTGCGCTTCGGTCATCTGCTTGAAGATGTCAGTCTCTGCGGCGGCGGGCGTCACACAGTTGCACAGTACGCCGCAGGTCGCCAGCTCCTTGCCGAGCGACTTGGTCAGGCCGATCAGCCCCGCCTTGGCGGCGCTGTAGGCTGGCGCGTTCGGGTTGCCTTCCTTGCCGGCGACGCTGGCAATGTTGACGATGCGGCCATAACCGCGCTCGATCATGTGCGGCACCAGCGCCCGCGACACCAGATAGGGCGCCACCAGATCGATCTCGACGACGCGGCGGAAATCGGCCGGCGGATATTCCCAGGTTTTCACGTTGGGGCCAGTGATGCCAGCGTTATTGACCACGATGTCAATCTGGCCGAACGCTTCGAGCGTCGACTGCCGCGCCGCGTTGATCGCGCCTTCGTTGGCGACGTCAACGACAAAGCCCCTCGCGGCTGCTCCAAGGCCGGCAACGGCGGCTGTGATCGCATCCCCATCGAGGTCCCACAGCGCCACGCGGGCACCGCTGTCGATGAAACGCTGCGCGCAGGCGAAACCTATGCCACGGGCGCCGCCAGTAATCACGGCCACGCGGCCCTTGAGGTCTATCTGGTTCATGGTTGTCCCTTTCGTGCTGTCATTATCGTGCTGTCACAATCGCGTCAGGCTGTCACAATCCAGTCATACAGATCGTCTATCAATCTGGGCAAAAGAAGCATCGCTACTCAACAACGATAAGTAAAAGAGGAGATAAAGATGACATCAACAATTCTCGGCATCATTGTGCTGGTGACCGTTCTTGGCGGTTCGTTTTACCTGTCCCGCCGCAACAACCGCGTACGGCGCGAGCGAGCGGAATTCATCCGCGGCTATCGCTTCCCGTCCGCGCTGCGATTCAAGCTGGATCAGGCTTACCCCGATCTCTCCGGAGAGCAGGTCAACCTGATCCTTGAAGGGCTGCGCGCCTGGTTCATGCTGATTGCGGAGAATCCGAACACGAAATTTGGCATGCCCAGCAAGGCGGTCGATACGGCCTGGCATGAGTTCATCCTGATGACACACAACTACTCAGCGTTCTGTGAGAAGGCGTTTGGCAAATTCCTGCACCATGTGCCGCACGACGGCAACGCCAAGGCAGAAGCCGACGGGCTGGCGATGACCTACGGCACGCGCAGCGGACTGTTCGGTTCTGGCGCGCTGGCGGCAGGCATGGCCGGCGGCCTCGCAGCGGCGGCGATCGCGTCGCCGAGGGATCTGTTCGGTATCGACCAGAAGCTTGGGATCGCGGGCGGCAACAGCTACGCCGAGGATGACTTTGTCCGCATGCAAAAGCGTCACGATCAAATGGCGTCCAGCAGCGGTGGTGACGGCGGTGGCAGCAGCGGCGATTCGTCCAGTTGCTCCGACAGCAGCAGTTGCGGCGATGGTGGCAGCAGCGGTTGTGGCGGCGGTGGCGGCTGCGGCGGAGGCGGCTGCGGCAGCTAGGTGCATCACGCAGCTGGCGGCGAACACGCCACCGGCATCGCATCAAGAGCGCGGTCTGACTGCGCTCTTTTCATTTTCAGCAGCCCGTTCGGGGTGAATTTCTCAATATGGCTTTTTGTTGAACGGCCCATCGCAAAAGGGCTTAGCGGGGCTATTCAATAGAACTCGACTTTGCCAAAAAAAGGCGCTTAGCCCATATTGAATGGGCATTTGCGGAGAAAGCTGCTCGTTGAATCCGGGAAAACCAGCAGCAAACCTTTGCCTGAGATACCTACAATGTTGTCATGCTGTCTGACAACTTTTCGACTGCCAAGGATGCAAGTCTGGACATTGCGCAAGGCGTGCGATCGTCTGCGCTAACGCATGCCGCCCGTGCGCTGACGGCCGCGCTGGATGCGGCGACTGGTGAGGTCACCGGCAACGCGCTGAACACGGTGGCCCGCCCGCAGTCGTTGGCCGATGAGGCGCACCGGCAGCTTCTGTTGCAGCTCGACATGGGCCTCTGGAAGGTGGGCAGCAAGTTGCCGCCCGAGAAAGCGCTGGCCGATTCGCTGGGTGTGTCGCGCCCCATTGTGCGCGAGGCGCTGGCGCGGCTCAAGGCAGATGGTCGCATCGAGTCGCGTCAGGGCTCTGGCGCCTTCGTCGCCGAGCGCAACAAGATCGCAGCATTCCGTCTGCAATCAGGGCTGCCTGAAAGCGCGACCGAGCGCGGTGATCTGCAGTCTGGTACGGCCGCCGAGGTCGCCGACACGGCAGAACGCGAGCTGCTGGAACTGCGTCAGATTGTCGAAGCGGGTGCCGCTGAACTGGCGGCGCAACGACGGACCGACGCAGACCTCGTGGCGATTCGTGCTGCGCTGGCGGACATGGGCGAAGCGCTCGCGACCGGCGCCGACGGCTCCGATGCTGACGACCGCTTTCACAACGCCATCGCGGCGGCAACCCACAACAGGCAGATCACGCGCTTCGTCGAATTTCTCGGTGCGCAGTTCTCGGCCTCGCGCAAGGCGACCTGGGACCGCACCGGTTACGCCGTCGGCATCACCGAGGTTGGCCACGGCGATCACGCAGCGATCCTGCAGGCCATTGAGTCCGCCGACGCCGCGCAGGCGAAGGCACTCGCACAGGCGCATGTGCAGCGCGCGCTGGACCGCGTGCTGGTGCGCCTCATCGGGCGTGCCGCAACCACTTCTCAGGGAGCATGAACATGCAATCGGCCACCTTCTTCGAGGCGCTCGCCCACATCCTGCCCGCAGATTGCCTGAAGACGGCCGCCGAAGACATGCGGCCTTATGAATGCGACGGGCTCTCGATGTATCGCGCGCTGCCCAAGTGCGTTGCGCTGCCCGAGAACGAGGCACAGCTTGCTGCCGTGATGAAGGTGTGCCACGCCCACCGGGTGCCGGTCGTGGCACGCGGCGCCGGCACCGGGCTCTCGGGCGGAGCGATGCCGGACCCCAACGCGCTGCTGCTGTCCACTGCCAAGATGATGCGTATCCTCGATCTCGATGCGCTCGCGTGCACGGCCCGCGTGCAGCCCGGCGTGCGCAATCTCGCGATCAGCGAGGCGGTAGCGCCGCTGGGCCTCTACTACGCACCCGACCCGTCATCACAGATCGCTTGCACGATAGGCGGCAACGTCGCCGAAAACTCCGGCGGCGTGCACTGCCTGAAGTACGGCCTCACCGTGCACAACATCCGCAAGCTGCGGGTGGTGCTGATGACAGGCGAGATCGTCGAAGTCGGATCCGATTCACTGGACGAATCCACGCCCGGTGGCTACGACTTGCTGGCGCTGATGATCGGCTCGGAAGGCCTGCTCGGCATCGTGACGGAGGTCACCGTCAAGCTGACGCCGAAGCCGCAGCTGGCTCAGGTTGCGATGGCCTCATTCGCCAGCGTCGAGGCGGCGGGTGCCGCAGTGGGCGACATCATCGCGGCCGGCATCATCCCCGGCGGTCTAGAAATGATGGACCGCATCGCGACCGAGGCCGTGGAAGGCTTCGTGCACGCAGGCTACGACCTCACTGCTGCGGCGATCCTGCTCTGCGAAAGCGATGGCACGCCGGATGAAGTGGCTGACGAGATGGCGCGCGTGTCGGACGTGCTGCGTAAGGCGGGCGCTACTGACATCAAAGTCTCGCAGAACGAGGCCGAGCGCCTGCGCTACTGGAGTGGTCGCAAGAACGCTTTCCCGGCGACGGGGCGCATCTCGCCCGACTATTACTGCATGGACGGCACCATCCCGCGCAAGGAATTGCCGCGCGTGCTCAACGAGATCGAGCGGCTGTCGGGCAAATACGGCCTGCGTTGCGCCAACGTGTTTCATGCGGGGGATGGCAATCTGCATCCGCTGATCATGTTCGATGCCAATGTGCCCGGTGAACTGGAACGCGCCGAGGAGTTCGGTGCAGAGATACTCGAACTCTGCGTCGAGGTGGGCGGCACCATCACCGGTGAGCACGGTGTGGGCATCGAGAAGATTAACCAGATGTGCGTGCAGTTCTCGCCGAAAGATCTGGCGCGCATGCACGAGATCAAGCACGCCTTCGACCAGCACGGCCTGCTGAATCCGGGCAAGGCAGTCCCAACGCTGCACCGCTGCGCCGAATTTGGAAAGATGCGAGTTGGCAAGGGTAAGCCGATGCCTTTTGCGGACTTGCCGAGGTTTTGATTCGATTGGTAGGGCGGGCACAGTCCGCCTGGTGAACAGGAATGGCGGGCACACATTGACGTGAGCGCCCAAGGAGAACCAGATGCTGACCTTTGATCGTCCTACTGAAGCTACCGTGTCGTCTGCGGTCGCGACCCTTTGCAAAACCTACGGCGAACGCGCAGTCACCTCGCACTCCGTGCGCGAGCACCACAGCCACGGCGAGGGCATGCAGGACGCAGGATTGCCTGACGTGGTCGTGTTCCCCGAGTCGAACGAGGAAATTGCCAGCATCCTGAAGCTCTGCAATCAGGTGCGCATCCCGGTGATCGCTTACGGCACGGGCACCTCGCTCGAAGGTCATCTGAAAGCGCTGTACGGCGGCGTCTGCCTCGACCTGTCGCGCATGAGCCGGGTGCTTGAGATAAACGCTGAAGACCTCGACTGCCGCGTGCAGGCAGGCGTCACGCGCGAGCAACTCAACGCTGACATCCGACACACGGGCCTGTTCTTCCCGATTGATCCGGGTGCCAACGCGAGCATCGGCGGCATGTCGGCCACACGCGCCAGTGGCACCAACGCCGTGCGTTACGGCACCATGCGCGAGAACATTCTCGGACTCACGGTGATCACGCCGGACGGCCGCATCATCAAGACCGGCACCCGCGCAAAGAAGTCCAGCGCAGGCTACGACCTCACACGCCTCTACATCGGCAGCGAGGGCACGCTCGGCATCATCACCGAGATTCAGCTCAAACTCTACGGCGTGCCGGAGCGCATCAGTGCGGCCGTGACGCAGTTCGACGATCTGCCGTCCGCTGTCAATTCCGTAATCACCGCGATGCAGCTGGGCATCCCGATGGCACGCATCGAGCTGCTCGACGAGGTGCAGATGGATGCCTCGATCAAGTACAGCAAGCTCGACGGATTCGCCGTCAAGCCGACGCTGTTCATGGAATTCCACGGCACTGACGCTTACGTCAGCGAGCAGATTGAGCTGATGAAGTCGATCACGGCCGAACATGGCGCCAGCGACTACCGCTTTGCTGACAAGCCCGAGGACCGCAGCAAGCTCTGGAAAGCGCGCCACGATGCGTATTGGGCCGGCATGAACTATGTGCCCGGCAAGCAGGCTTTCTCGACCGACACCTGCGTGCCGATCTCGCGGCTGGCCGATTGCGTCAAGGCGGCCAAGGACGAGGTTGCAAAGAGCGGTCTCGTCTGCATGATCGTGGGCCACGTCGGCGACGGCAACTTCCATGTGCTCATCACTTTCGACCCCAACAGCGCAGACGAGCGGCAGCGCGCCGAAGTTGCGGCGGACCGCATCGCCCACATCGCAATCGGCATGGGCGGCACCTGCACTGGCGAGCACGGTATCGGTATCCACAAGCTCGACGCGCTCAAGGCAGAGCACGGCGAGGCTGTTGACGTGATGCGCACGCTCAAGAAGGCGCTCGACCCGAACAACATCATGAACCCGGGGAAGACGATCCCGATGCAATAGCGCCGTGCGCGACCTTGCCATTGATCCCTAGGGTGGGCAACTCGTTGCCCACGCGCCTGGAACGTAGCCTAGCCAGCGAAATCCTCAAACACACGCAATCGTGATCCCATAAATTAATCGGCCCTCCAACTCGCCAACAAAGACAGTCATGGCCTATACCCTGCTCATCGGCAACAAAAACTACTCGTCGTGGTCCCTGCGTCCCTGGTTGCTGCTGCATGCCTCCGGCATTGCCTTTGCCGAAGAGAAACATCTCTTCGAGACGCCCGAATTCGCTGCCGAGATCAGTTCACGCAAACGATCGCCCAACGGCCGCGTGCCAGTACTGGTTGACGGTGATGTCAAGGTGTGGGATTCCCTCGCCATCGCCGAATACCTTGCCGAACGCCATCCGGGACTGTGGCCTGCTGATGCCGTTGCGCGTGCCCATGCCCGCAGCGCCTGCGCGGAGATGCACTCCAGCTTTGGCGCGCTTCGCAACTGCATGCCGATGAACGTGCGCCGCAGCTATCCGGTTGCAACACCACGCGAGGATGTGCAGAAAGACATCGATCGCATGCAGGCGTTGTGGACAGAGGCGCGCAGCCGCTTTGGCGCGGGCGGCCCCTATCTCTACGGCGCCTTCAGCAATGCGGATGCGTACTTTGCGCCGGTGGTGTTCCGCTTCAACACTTATGGCGTGAAGTGCTCGCCCGTGGTCGCGAGCTACGTGAAAACGATGCTCGCACATCCGTCGATGCAGCAATGGATTGCTGACTCAAGGGCAGAGCCGCAAGTCGTTGATCACGAAGAGCCGGAATTCATTTACGAGAAGCAGGCGTAAGCCCGCGAACGACGACAAGATGAGCATCGACATCTGGCAAGCGCAAATCAAGGAAGCCGCGGCGCGGGGCGGAAAAATCTGCATTCGCGGCTCGGGCAGCAAATCGTTCTGCGCGCCTCCGGTCATCCAGGACGCGTTGACGCTTGATACGCGCGTCAACGCCGGGATCGTCGAATACGAACCCAACGAGCTCGTCATCGTCGTTCGCACCGGTACACCGCTTGCCGAGGTGGAGCGGGTGATGGCCGAAGCTGGGCAGATGCTGGCGTTCGAGCCGCCACACTTTGGGGCCGGGGCCACGGTCGGCGGTGCACTTGCCACCGGCCTTTCCGGCCCGCGCCGCCCATATGCTGGGGCGCTGCGTGACTACGTGCTGGGCGCCAAAGTTGTCGACGGCAAGGGCGATCACCTGTCGTTCGGTGGCAAGGTCATGAAGAACGTCGCTGGCTTTGACATCGCTCGCCTGCTTGCCGGATCGATGGGCACGCTGGGCGTGATCACCGAGGTTGCATTCAAGTGCCTGCCGCTGCCCAAGGCGCAACAGACGCGAGTCTTCGAACTCGATGCGGCCGCCGCGATCACTGCCATGAACCGCTACTATGCCGAGGCCAATCCGGTCACCGCCAGCACCTGGGTGGCGGGCCGACTCTATCTGCGCCTCGCCGGCGCCGAGTCTGCCGTCGCTGCGGCTGTGGCCAGGCTTGGCGGCGAATTGCTTGCCGACGATGCGGCCTGGTGGCAGGCATGGCGCGAACAGCAGCATGCCTTCTTTGCTGGCGTCGATGAAAGCAACCCGCTGATCCGCGTTTCCTGCAAGTCCACGGCGGCATTCGGTGATCTTGCCAACGGTATCGACCGGCAGGCGATTGATTGGGGTGGCGCGCAGCGCTGGCTGCGTGCGCAGTCGATCGCGCTGCCCGCCATCCGGGAGTGGGCGCGCGTGGAAGGTGGCAATGCGCATGTGTTTCGCGGCGCAGTCAATGACGCGCAGCGCGTCGTACCGATGCCCTCGGCATTGAGTGACGTGCAGCAGAAGATGAAAGCCAGTTTCGATCCGTACAACATCTTCCCGCCAATGTAAGAGCAGTTCCACTGCCACTGTGATGCCAGTCGGACCCTCACACGTCGCGGTAGAACCGCACCCACAATCCCGTCTTGACGTATGCAAACCAACCTCGCTGACTTCATCAAGGACACGCCCGAGGGCCAGGAGGCAGACGCGATCCTGCGCTCCTGTGTGCACTGCGGTTTCTGCACGGCAACGTGCCCAACCTATCAGGTGCTTGGCGACGAACTTGACGGGCCGCGTGGCCGCATTTACCTGATCAAGCAGGTGCTCGAAGGCGTCGAGCCGACGGCGAAGACGCAGCAACATCTCGACCGCTGCCTGACCTGTCGAAACTGCGAAAGCACTTGCCCGAGTGGCGTGCAATACGGTCGGCTGGTTGATATCGGTCGCTCGGTGGTCGAGAAGAAGGTGGGACGCAGCGCCGGCGATAGTTTGCGCCGCCGACTGCTGCATCGCGGCCTGCTGAGCAAGAAGGCATTTGCTGCCGCACTCGCGCTGGGCCGGGCGGCGCGCCCCGTGTTGCCGGCCTCGCTCAAGGCAAAAGTGCAGCCGAGGCGTGCACCGGGCAGCTGGCCGACAACACAGCATGTGCGCACGATGCTGCTGCTCGACAATTGCGTGCAGGACGCGATGGCGCCATCAATCGACACGGCCGCGGCCCGCGTGCTGGATCGCGCTGGCGTTACGCTCAAACGTGTTGCCGCCGGCGGCTGCTGCGGCGCGCTGAGTCATCATCTGAATGAGCACGACGCGGCGGTGCAACGTGTACGGGCCAATATTGACGCCTGGTGGCCGCTGGTTGAGGCGGGCGCCGAAGCGATTGTTGTCACCGCGTCCGGTTGCTCGGTGATGGTGAAGGACTATGGTCACTTCATGCAGCACGATCCCGTCTACGCGGAGAAGGCGGCACGCATCGCGGCGCTCTCGAAGGACGTGTCCGAAGTGGTTGCCGACGCATGGGTGCAACTCAAGCCGGCATTGCGGCCCACCGGCGAGGCACTGCCGGCGATTGCCTACCATCCGCCATGCACGCTGCAGCATGGCATGAAGCTGCGCGGCGGTGTCGAGGGCATCCTGCGTGATGCCGGCTTCACGTTGACGCCTGTGGCCGACAGCCATCTGTGCTGCGGCTCGGCGGGCACCTACTCGGTACTGCAATCCGAAATCAGCGGCGAGCTGAAGCATCGCAAGCTCGGCAATCTTACGGCAGGTAAGCCCGCACAGATTGCCACCGCCAACATCGGTTGCATGACACATCTGCAAAGCGGCACCGAGTTGCCGGTCAAACACTGGATCGAACTGCTCGACGAGCGGCTTGCCGTGTAGACGCTGCCGAGCCGCTCCTACAATGCACCGATGAGCCGCGCCGACTACAAGCACTTCCTGACCATCCCCACGCGCTGGATGGACAACGACATCTATGGTCATGTCAACAACGTCGTCTACTACAGCTGGTTTGACACCGTCATCAACGAATACCTGATCCGCGCTGGCGGGCTGGACATCCACAACGCGCCCATTGTCGGCTTCTGTGTGGATTCGGGCTGCACCTACAAGCAAAGCTTTTCGTTTCCCGAGCCGATATCTGCGGGGTTGCGTGTCAGCAAACTGGGCAACAGCTCGGTGCGTTACGAGGTGGGCCTGTTCGGTGAAGGAGACGAGCAACCACGCGCGAGCGGCTTCTTCGTGCACGTTTTTGTTGACCGTGCGTCGAGCCGAAGCGTGCCGGTTCCACCCACGATCCGGCAGGCCTTGCAGGCCATCCACGCGTAGTTCCGTAGCCTCGATGCAGCGACGCGGAATCGAGGGTGACGGTGGTTCGATGAACAATTGCCTCGATTACGCTACGCTACATCGAGGCTACCAACCGCAAAGCTCCACAAGATGTCACCCAGGCACGACCCCGCCGCAGTCGTTCAACGCCAACTCGACGCCTACAACGCCCGAGACATTGACGCACTGATGGCGACCTACGCCGAAGACGTCGAACACTACGAATTCCCGTCAACCCTCGTCGCAAAGGGCGCGAACGACGTCCGTGCTCGTCTCGCGGTCCGTCTGCAGGAGTCAGACTTGCACGCTCGCCTGCTGGGTCGCACGGTGATGGGCAATCTGGTCATTGATCACGAAATCGTCACCCGCGATTTTCCCGAAGGGCTTGGCACGATCGAGATGATTGCGATGTACGAGGTGACTGGCAACCGTATCAGCCGCGGGTGGTTCAAGTTCGGCGAAAAGCGGATGATGTGAAGGCTACGCCGCCCCGGCATCAATCTCGGCAATCATCCGCGCCACCCGCTGCTCGATCTGCTCGGTGGAGAGTTTCTCGCGCAGCCGCTCCACCATCAGCGGGAATGAGAACGGCGTTGGCCGTTCGCAGGCCATCAGGAGCGCCTTGCTGCCACGCAGCCGCAGCAGCGCGGCCGCCAGGCGTGAGGCTTCGAGTTGCCGCTCCAGCACCTCACGCACGGCCTGCTTGAGCAGCAGGTTGTCGCTGTCGTAGGTGGTGAACACGTCATAGAGCAGACCGCTGGATGCCTGCAACTGCTTGCTCGACTTGTTCTGTCCCGGATAGCCCTGGTCAATCAGCCCGGCAACACGAGCGATCTCGCGAAACTGGCGCTTGCCGAGTTCCGCAGCGTTCAGTCCGGCGAGGATGTCGGCTTCCACATGGCGTGAATCAAGCAGCTCACGCAACTCGCGTGCGTTGATCTGCACCTCGGTCGGCGACAACAACTCAAAGCCGTAGTCGTTGATCGCAATCGAGAAGGTTTTGCCCAGTTCCGGGTGCTTTTGCGCGAGGCGGTAGCTGAACAGCGTGGCGAGCCCCAAGTGAACCAGTCGTCCTTCAAACGGGTAGAAGAACAGGTGCCAGCCCTCGCGGCTCTTCAGCGACTCGACTAGCCATTCCTTGATGTCCGGTAATGCCGAAAGTCTTGCCTGTAAAGCGAAGATGGGCTCACACATCCGCATCTCGGGCGTGGAGAAGGTGCCATGCTTTGCCTCGGCAATCAGTTCACGCGTGGCGCCCGCGAGCTGCGTGGAGAGCGGCATCTTGCCGCCCGCCCAGCGCGGTACGAGATTGCGTTTCTTCGTGGCGCGGCGCACGTAGGCGGTCATCTCGCGCACGCGGATGAACTCCACCACACGTCCGGCAAAGATGAACGCATCGCCCGGGTTGAGTCGTGCGATGAAATCCTCCTCGACATGGCCAAGCCTTGCACCGCCCTGAAACTGCACGGTGATTGATGCTTCCGACACGATGGTGCCGATGTTCATGCGGTGGCGCTGCGCGATGCGCCTATCCTTCACGACGTAGCGTCGAGTTTCCTCGTCAAACACCACCTTATGAAAATCAGGATAGGCCGATAGCGACGCGCCGCCGCGCACCACAAAGTCGAGCGCCCATTGCCACTCGGCATCGCTCAGGTTCTGGTAGGTGAAGCTCTTCTCCACCTCAGCGCGCAACTCGTCAGCATCAAAGCCACCGCCCAGCGCGCAGGTTACGAGATGTTGCGTCAGCACGTCGAGCGGCCGCCATGGCTTGCCGGCGCCAAGGTTACCGGTACCACCACTGCCGAGCGGCGAGCGCGACTCAATATGTCGTGCGTCGGCCGCCTGCCGCGATGCCGCGGCCTCGACCAGCTCCAGCGCGTGCGTCGGCACTACGGTGACACGACTCGTCGCGCCCGGCTGATGGCTGCTGCGCCCGGCGCGTTGCAGGATGCGCGCGATGCCTTTGGGGGAACCGATCTGCAGCACCTGCTCAACCGGGCGAAAGTCAACCCCAAGATCGAGCGAACTGGTGCACACCACCGCCCGCAGCGCGCCACTGCGAATGCCTTGCTCCACATACTCTCGCGTCTCGCGATCCAGCGAGCCATGATGCAGTGCGATCTGGCCGGCAAGGTCCGGCTCGGCGTCCAGCAGCGCCTGATACCAGAGCTCGGTCTGCGAGCGGGTGTTGGTGAAGATCAACGTGCTTTTTGCGCGCTTGATGTGCTCCACGACGGGCTGCACCATGCGTACGCCAAGATGCCCGCCCCACGGGAAGCGCTCGATCGTTTTCGGCAGCAGGGAATCGATCACGATCTTCTTGTCGATCTTGCCGCTGATCAGCACGCCCTGCCGCGCCAGCGCCGCGTCGGGCCCGATCAACACCCGCATCGCTTCGTCCAGATTGCCCAGCGTGGCGCTCATGCCCCAGGTTTGCAGCTGACGGTTGCCGCCGCGCAGGCGCGTCAGACACAGCTCCAGCAGCACGCCGCGTTTGGACGACAAGAGCTCATGCCATTCGTCCACGATCACCGTGCGCAGTGTGCTAAGCCGCTCGCGCCAATCAGCGCGGGCGAGCATCAGAGCGAGCGATTCCGGCGTAGTCACCAGCACCGTCGGCAAACGGCGATCCTGTTTCGCCCGCTCGCTGCTTGACACGTCGCCGGTGCGCAGACCGACCGTCCACGTCGGTTGCATGGCAGCGCTGGCTTCCTTGAGGCTCAGTGTCGTATCGGCGGCGAGAGCTTTGAGCGGAGTGACCCAGAGGATGGTGATTGGCGGTGACGCATTTTCTCCCCTCCCCCTTGAGGGGGGAGGGGTGGGGGAGAGGGTGACGTTTGCTTTGGCAGTCAAGGTGGCAGTAGCAGCAACCGCTGCGGCCCCCACCACCGTCCCCCTCTCCCGCCGCTGCGCGGCACCCTCCCCCACCGGGGGGGAGGGCACACGGGCGTTACCCGCTGGCCCCAGCGCACACGCTGCACAAAACGCTGCGTAGGTTTTGCCGAATCCCGTCGGTGCGTGAATCAGCCCGCTCTTGCCTTGCGCATAAGCGGCCCACGCGTCACGCTGGAAGGGAAACGGCGTCCAGCCCCGTGTGGCAAAAAAATTCTCAGCGCCTGCCACGACTGGCTGCGGAGAGGAGCGTGCTGACGAGGCTTGATATGCTTTTGACAATCGATCTGGAAATTAAAGCAAGCGTGTCCGAACAGTTTACTGTCGCTCCGGAGGACATTAAGGCGTGTCAGCGCGGAGATCGTGCGACGCTGGATCGCGTCTATCCGCTGGTTTATGACGAACTGCGGCGTGTGGCGCGCAGGTGCCTTGCGCGGGAGGACACTGGCCATACGTTGCAGCCAACCGCGCTGGTGAATGAGGTCTACCTGCGCCTGTGCGGGCAACGCGAGGTGGATTGGGGAAATCGAGCCTACATATTCAGCCTTGCAGCCACCATGATGCGGCGTATTCTGGTCAATCATGCGCGCGACGCGAAGGCGCAGAAGCGTGGGGCTGGTGCCACAGTACTGACGCTCTCCGCCGCCAATCATGATGGCATGATCGCGCCCGCAGAGGTTGATCTATTGGCGATTCATGACGCGCTTGATGCCTTAGCGGCGTTGGACGCGAGGCAGGCGCAAGTCGTCGAGCTCAAGTTTTTCGGCGGCCTTGACGTTGATGCGATTGCTGCGCTACTGGGAGTGTCAAACGCGACAGTACGCCGGGACTGGACCATGGCCAAACTCTGGCTTGGGCGCGCACTGGGCGCATGAGTTCGCCTGTGTCCACGGCGCAGTGGCAAGCGTTGCAGATGCATCTGGATGCACTTCTGCCGCTTGATCAAACTGCCCGGCAAGCGCAACTTGAAGTGATCGCGAGCGAGGATCCGACAGCCGCGATGACGTTGCGCGAATTGCTCGCTGCCGAGCATCGCATGCCCGACGCTCCCAACGCTGCCAGCGTTGCGCGGGCGTTTGCCACTGCTGCTGCAGGGCAGGCGGTGGGTGCGTTTGTCATGGATGACCTTGTTGGCGAAGGCGGCAGCAGTGTGGTGTTTCGGGCGCATCGTGCCGCCGACTTTTCGCAGACGGTAGCGATCAAAGTGTTGCGCACCGTGTCAGGTGAGCACTTCTTCGCCCGTTTCCTGCGCGAACGCGACATTCTTGCCGGCCTGAATCATCCGAACATCGCGCGCCTGTATGACGCGGGGACCACGGACGATGGACAGCCCTATCTGGTTCTCGAATATGCTGAGGGCATCGACTTCGTTGCCTGGGCAAGGCAGATGGGCCGAACGCTTGGTGACGTGGTCGCAGCGATGATCAAGGTTTGCGACGCCGTAGATTACGCCCATCGTCGACTGCTGGTGCACCGCGACCTGAAGCCAGCGAACATCATGATCGACGCCACGGCCGAACCGAAGTTGCTTGACTTCGGTGTGGCGAAATTGCTCGATGCCGACAGTGCGACTGACCTGACACGCGATGTCGGCACACCGCTGACACCCGCCTACGCTGCGCCGGAGCAACTACAAGGTGGCGCCGTCACGACGGCGACAGATGTATACGCATTGGGCATTGTCCTCTATGAAGCGCTTTGTGGCAGACATCCGTTCCGGCAGTCCGGCGACTCCGCCGCGCAGATGTTGCACAGTATCACGACCGCTGAACCGGTACGTCCGAGCACCGCAGGCGCAGTGCAGGCCGTCAACGATTTCTCTGCCGCGCTACTGAAACAGCGCAGCGATCTCGACGACGTGATTCTTTGTGCGATAGAGAGACAGCCGGAAGCACGCTACGCCACGGCCAGCGCACTGGCAGATGACCTTCGTGCGGCGCTAGTGGGACAACCGGTCAAGGCACGGCAACGAACATGGCGCTATCTCGCAGGCCGGTTCGTTGCACGTCATCGCCTTGCGGTGGCGATGGCCGCAGTGGCGTCCACGATTGTCATCGGTGCAGTTGCGGCGGCGCTGTGGCAAGGCAGGGTGGCCGAGCAGCAACGCGCTCTCGCTGAACGACGCTTCGGCGACGTGCGGCAACTCGCCAACCGCCTGCTATTTTCTTACTACGACGGCATCAAACCGCTGCCCGGCTCCCTGCCAGTGCAACGGCAACTGGTGCAGGACGGTTTGCAGTATCTCTCCTCCTTGCGCCAGGGACTGGGCGACAACGCTCGCGACGCGCAACTGATGATCGAACTGGCTGACGCCTACTCGCGTATCGGCGACATACAGGGTAATTTCACTGAGGCCAATGTTGGAGACTTTGACGGCGCAGCGAAAAGCTACGCGGTAGCACGTGAATTGCTCGACGTTGCGGCGAACGCGGGCGGCAGTCAAGGGGCAGTGAATGAGGCGCGCGCCAGTCTGCTGCTCAAGGAGGCTCATCTGGCATATCAGCGGACTGAACTGGCATCGGCCCGCAACCATTATGAAGCTGCGGTCGCAGCATGGCGCAACATTGCGATGGCGCACCCTGAACGCACCGAGGCGCGCGCCAACCTTGCCAATGCGCTTGATGCCTATGGTGATTTTCTGGGACGGGATGGCGCCAAGGGCCTGTCGGATCCGGCCGCGGCGGTCGCGTACTACGCAGAGGCGCGAACGCTCCGTCAAGTCATCGTTAGCTCGACGCCAAACTATCCGGGCATACAGTCAGCGCTGTACGAGAGCGACCTGCGTGACGGCGAAAGTGCCTGGGCGCTGGGCCGAAAGTCGGAAGCGGTCGCCTTGTTTGAGGCCGCGCTGAAAAGTGCGCGGCGCGTTGCCGCTCTGGAGCCTAACAACAGCTATCGACAGCGCGAACTGGGTGTTGTGCTTACGCGGCTGGTGCCTGCGTACGAGGCGGTGGATCGCATTGATGCATCGGTCGCTGCGGCCGTGGACGCTGCTCAACTCATGCAAAGGATGCTTGCTGCTGACCCTGGCAATGAGGCCATGCGTTCGGGCGTCACTGCCACCGCTGGGTGGGCGGCGCGTCAACTCATCAAGGCGGGGCGCTTCGACGAAGCCGAGCCGTACGTGCTGGTTGAGATGAAGATGGCGCGAGAGCGGCTCGCGTCCGTTCCCAATGACGTGGACGCGCAGGCAACAGTGGCACTGGCGCATCGGCGCGCAGGTAATCTCGCCTTCGGGCGTCAGCAGTTTGATCGTGCGGTGGCGGAGCATGAGCAGGCGCGAGCGCTGCAGATGAAGTTTCGCGACACCGCACCGGAAAATGCAGCTGCCGCCGCACTGTCATTGATGTACGCCGGTCGCGCACATGTTGGCGCGGGTCGCGGACAGGAGGCGCGACGCGCACTCAACGCAACGGTAGCGGAGATGCGGGCGCTGGTGACGACGCACCCCAACGCCCGCTTCTACGATGGTTTGATCGAGGCGCTCGAACTGCTTGGCGATGCCTCGCTGTTGTCGAAGGTGGACGCAGCAAAGGCGCGAGGCGCTTATCGAGGCGCACTGGAGATCATTGACGCTGCGGCAGCACAGCGCACGTTGGCGGCGTCGGAAGTGCGTCGGCGAGTCGAAATCGCTGGCAAACTGCGTGGCGTTCAGTAGGAGCGCCGGATGAACACCAACAGCACGCCGATGGCGATTGTCAGGAATGGAACCAGCCGAATGGCGCCATGCAAACGGCGCTGGTGCCGGCGCAACCGTTGATGGCAGGCTTCGCACCAGATGCCGGACATGGGCGCGGGCGAGGGCGCGTGTCGCAATTGACCCGCGCTCCCGCAGCGCTGACATCGCAACTGCTCGACCACCAGTGAAGAAGGCCTGCTACCACCGCCCATTGATTGACAATGCCTCGTTGAGGGCGCAGTTGCCGCCGGTGATCCTGCCGCGCTCGTCCAGTACGCGGAAATTGCCCTCGCTTTGCCTTTGATAACTCAGTCCCTTCGATGAGCCAGACACGAGGCGCAGGATGCCCGTGCGCTGGTCGAACGTGTAAGAGCCGCGTTTGCCGTCGAAGTTGCGGTAGGTGCTGCCATCGACGATGCCGAAATAGGCGCCGGTGAACATTCCGATACCGGGCAACGTGCACCGATAGACGCTGCCTGGCCTCAGCGCACCTTTGCCAGTCGCTGAGTACCCGGCGGGGCGCGGCGGTGCCGGTTGGACATCGCTACCCATATTCCACCAAAGGTCGCGGCCGTCCTCGGTCCTCCAGAAGCAGCCTCCCCGCTTGTCAGGCGGGGTGCCTCGCGCCGTCACGCGCGTGTCGCCGGTAAAGCCCTTGATCACGTACTCCGCACCGGCAGGCGGGCACGCTGCGTGCGAGGTTGACAGGGCAGCGGCGAATGTCGCCGCACCAACCCAGCACAAGTGACGGGAGCCACTGCGTCGCGCCGAAGTGCAAGCGCAGACCGGCATCATGCACCCCAGCGGCGACGCAGGCCGAACAGAGCGGCGATCCCGATCAATCCGCCCAGCAGGCCAATACTACGCCCGTCGAGCGTTGGCACCACGCTGGGTGCTTCGGCCGAGATCGCCTGTGATGTGCGCACGCGGGCGGTGCCGGCCCAGCCGACCAATGTGCCGAAGTTGCAGCCGTTCACCGTGCCCTCCGCACGAATCGCAACCGTGTGAGTGCCGGGTGAGACCGGGCCGAGCGTGATGAAGCCGGTACTCTGATTGGCCGCCAGTACGGCCGGAGAGGTGTAAACCGGCGTTGCGGTGTTGCCGTCCAGTTCAAAGCGAATGAACATGCTCGAACAATGCCCCGGGCTGGTGGTGAATTCCACATCCAGCGTGCCAGTCGTATTGACGGTGATTGGGTAGGCAACCGCCGATAGCTGCGTGCCAGTTGGGTTACCGGTGGTGATCGAAATGCCTGGGTAGGTGGTCGTCACAATTTGTTGCGCCTGGGCGCCAACCGTGCCGACGGCGAGTATCAAGGCGAAAACGGGTGTGGCGGCGCGGCGCAGGAGCGCTTTGCGGGAGCTGGACTGGAACATGGGGTTCTCCGGGTGTGATGGATTTCCGTCGCCGCGCCCCCGGAAACGCAGGGCGCAGTGCGTCACCTTCAAACGCACGGAGCTGCGCTGAAAACGCTCATCGCAGGTGACAATTTTTTTGAGCTGGACGTCTCGCGACGATGGGCAGCGCTTCGCCCGCAAGCAAGCCGTCAGTCTGCCCGCTAGCCCCGCAGCCCAATGCAATTGCCCCACGGGTCGCGCACCTGGCACACTTGTTCGCCGTTTTCGATGCGGCCGGGGCCGCGATGGAGCGTTGCGCCAAGCGATTGCAGGTGGGCGAGCCTCGCGTCGAAGTTGTCGGTGGCCCAGTACACCACGCTGCCAGCAGCACCGGCAGCAACCTTCTCGTCAGCCGGGTGAAACTCGATCTGGATGCCGTCGATCTCAAGACACTCGAACTCGCCGCCGTGCCAGACGATGCGCTTTGGTTCAGCGCGAGGAAAGGCGCGCGCGTACCACGCCATCGCCGCTACCGTGTCGAGGGCGTGAATCATGATGGCGCGGATGGGGGAAGAGGTCATGGGGACACTACAGTTTGTAGGGTGGGCAACTTGTTGCCCACGCGGATTGCCAATTCACGACGATTCATGACGCGTGGGCACGGGGTGCCTACCCTACGAAGGCTTGAGCGTGAGTCATGATGGCGCGGATGGGTGTGCCGAACATCACTTCGAGCCCTGATTGAGTGTGGACGAATGACGCATTCGGCGCGCAACGAACCACGCGACTAACGCAGAACACGGTAGACCGATCCAGAAAGCGAGCACGTAGCCAAATCCCCCTAGGAGGACTGCCGCAACCAAAAATGCGGTCGTGATGCATGAGGCCACGAGCGAAGGGCGGGATGTTGCTGAACCTAGGAAAACGATTGACGGCGTCATCAGCAGGAGAGTAGTTGGCCACAACGCGAATGGGGAGTTGCTACCGATCACAGAAACGGCGGACTGAAGCGCGAACACTGCCGCTATTGCAAGTGTCGGCAACGTTCGATGCGATAACGCGGCGATCAAACCGCCACCGGTGCCTTGATCGCCGCGTGGCTCTGATAGCCGGCGATCTCGAAATCCTCGTACTCGTAATCAAAAATGGACGCCGGTTTGCGCTTGATGACGAGCGTGGGCGGCGGATCAATGGGCTGGCGAGTGAGTTGCAGATCGACCTGCTCGAAGTGGTTCTGGTAGATGTGGCAATCGCCGCCGGTCCAGATGAATTCACCGACATCGAGGTCGCATTGCTGCGCGAGCATGTGGGTGAGCAGGGCGTAGCTTGCGATGTTGAACGGCACGCCGAGGAAGAGGTCGGCGCTGCGCTGATAGAGCTGACAGGAGAGGCGCGGCCTGGGCGGTAACCGTTCGGCAGACCCTTCGACAAGCTCAGGGCGAACGGTGGGTGTGGAAACGTAGAACTGAAAGAACGCATGGCAGGGCATCAGCGCCATCTTCGAAAGTTCACTCACGTTCCATGCGCTGACGATGATGCGGCGCGAATCGGGGCTTGTTTTCAGTTGCTTGACGACCTCGGCGATCTGGTCGATGTGGCCGCCGTCGGGCGTGGGCCAACTGCGCCATTGCACGCCGTAAACCGGGCCGAGGTCGCCGTCGGGTTTGGCCCATTCGTCCCAGATGGTGACTCCGCGTTCCTGCAGCCACTTGGCATTGCTGTCCCCGCGC
>Ga0116191_1000836_pt1 | contig 26286 bp, 25 predicted proteins | sample AD_UKC111_MetaG_FD_89897 | JGI IMG/M metagenome (GOLD analysis project Ga0116191, IMG submission 89897) | Active sludge microbial communities of municipal wastewater-treating anaerobic digesters from Hong Kong - AD_UKC111_MetaG | ecosystem: Engineered > Bioreactor > Anaerobic > Digestate... | reverse complement strand
GGCCATGGTGCTCGACGCAGTCACCGTACGGAACCTTGAGCTGGTGGAGCCGATCTTTTCGGCCGACCTGGGCGGGGGACGCGAGTCGACGCTGGTGAGCGTGATCGACAAGACCCTCACCGGCATGGGCGCGCGCCTGCTGCGGCGCCGGCTGGTGCGTCCTTCGATGGACCGCGCCGAAATCGAGCATCGCCTGGACGCGGTGGAGGAGTTGACCAAGGCGACCATCGCGCGCGCGGAGATCCGGCACGCGCTGGAAGGAGTGCTGGACCTGGAGCGCTTACTGGCCAAGGTCACCCTCGGCACCGCGGGTCCGCGCGAGTTGCTGGCGCTCGGCCGTTCGCTGGCCGCGCTGCCCCAGTTGAAGCGGCTGGCCGGCGGGTGCGCCGCGCCACGTCTCGCGGATATTCGTGATCGCATCGACGAGGTGGCCGAAGCCCGCGACCGTATTCTCGCCGCCATCGCCGATACGCCGCCTGTGACGCTCAACGACGGCGGCGCGATCCGCGACGGCTTCGACGCCGCCCTCGACGAACTGCGCGACCTGAGCCGCAACAGCCGCCAGTACATCGCCGCCATCGAAACGCGCGAGCGCGCGCGCACGGGGATTCAATCCCTGAAAGTCCGCTTCAACAACGTCTTCGGCTACTACATCGAAATCTCCAAGGCCAACCTGCACCTGGCGCCGGAAGATTATGAGCGCAAGCAAACTCTGGTGAATGCCGAGCGCTTCACCACCCGGGAACTGAAGGAACTGGAAAGCAAGATCCTGGAAGCCGAGGAGAAGATCCTCGACATCGAGCGGCGAATCTTCGCCGAAGTTCGTACGGCGACTGCCGAGTGCGCGACGCGCATCCGCGCGACCGCCCAGGCGGTGGCCGAACTGGACGTCGCCGCGGCGCTGGCGCAGGTGGCCGTCGAGAACCGTTACTGCCGGCCGCATTTCTCCGATTCGGGCGAAATGCGCATCGCCGCCGGCCGCCATCCGGTGATCGAAAAGCTCGCCGAGCGGGAGGCCACGCGTTTCATTCCCAACGACCTGTACCTCAACGGCAAGGAGTTCATCGCCGTCATCACCGGCCCCAACATGGGCGGCAAGTCCACCTATCTGCGTCAGGCCGCGCTGATCGCCGTGATGGCGCAGACCGGCTCCTTCGTCCCGGCCGAGAACGCGTTGCTGCCCGTCATCGACAGGGTCTACACGCGAATCGGCGCGAGCGACAACCTGGCGCGCGGCCGCTCCACGTTCATGGTGGAGATGACCGAGACGGCAGTGATTCTGAACACGGCGACCGGCCGGAGCCTGGTGGTGCTCGACGAGATCGGCCGCGGCACGGCGACCTATGACGGGTTGGCGCTCGCATGGGCCGTCATCGAGTACCTCCACGAACACACGCGCGCCAAGACGCTTTTCGCCACGCATTATCACGAGCTCACCGAGCTTGCCGGACAACTTGAAGGCGTGTGCAACCTGCATGTCTCGGTGAAGGAGTCCGGCACCCAGATCATCTTCCTGCGCAAGGTCGAACCAGGCAGCGCCGACCGTAGCTATGGGATCGAGGTGGCGCGGCTGGCAGCCCTGCCCGAGCAGGTGATCGAACGGGCGCGGGAGATCCTCACGCGGCACGAAAAGAGCGGGCACGAGGTGAGCGAGGAACTCACGCCGCGCAAGCGGCGCCGCGAATCGCCGCTGCAGATCCAGCTTTTCGAGCCCGTGAACCATCAGATCGCCGAGCGCATCCGCAACCTGAAGCTGGACGAACTGCGCCCCATCGAGGCATTGCAGTTGCTCAGCGACTTGCAGGAGGAGTTGAAGCGGCAATGAGAATCGCGGGCCTGATGAGCGGCACTTCGCTCGACGGAATCGACGTGGCCATCGTCGATATCGCGAGTGCGCGCCACCGGATGGTGAGTTTCACCACCCGGCCGTACCCGGCGTGCGTGCGCGAAATGATCCTGGGAGTGTCGAACACGGAAGCGCACACTCGGGAGATCGCCCGGCTGAACGTCCTGCTCGGCGAGTTGTACGCCGAGGCGATCCTTCATGCCGGCGTGCCGCTCTCATCGATCGATTTGGTCGGCTGCCACGGCCAGACCATCTATCACGAGGGCGGCGTCGCTACGCTGCAAATCGGGGAAGCCGCGGTGATCGCCGAGCGCCTCCGCAAACCGGTGGTGTCCGATTTCCGCCCGCGCGACATTGCCGCTGCAGGACAGGGCGCGCCGCTGGTGCCGTACGTCGACTATCTGCTTTTCAAGAACGCCCGCAAAGGGCGCGTCGCACTGAATATCGGCGGCATTGCCAACGTTACGGCGATCCCGGCTAAGGGCGCGAGCGAAGATGTCATCGCCTTCGATACCGGCCCCGGCAACATCGTGGTGGACGCGCTGGTAAGCCGGCACACGCACGGTAGAAAAACTTTCGATCGCGACGGGCATTTCGCTGGACGCGGGAAGGTGGACGCGAAGCTGCTGCGGCGGCTGCTCGACGATCCTTACTATCGCGGCCGCCCGCCGAAGTCGGCCGGCCGCGAGCAGTACGGCGTTGCGTTCGTCGAGCGTCTCGACCGGGCGGGCCTGAGTTTCTTCGATGAAGTGGCCACGGCCACGGCGCTCACGGCGGCATCGATCGCGGAAGGCGTGCGGCGCTGGGTGACGCCGAAGTTCGCCGTGCAGGAGTTGATCGTCAGCGGAGGCGGCGCGCATAATCCGCGCATGATGGCGTACCTGGCCGCCTTTCTTAAAGGCGTGCGCGTCACCACCTCGGCTGAATTCGGGATCGGCGTGGACGCCAAGGAGGCTATCGCCTTCGCGCTGTTGGCTTACGAGACTTGGCGTGGCCGGGCGGGCAACCTGCCCTCGGCCACCGGCGCGCGGCGCCCGGTCATCCTCGGCAAAATCACCCCTGCTTGAGCTTGTGGCAGAGTAGGTGTATGCGATCTTTCCTACCCCTGCTTGCACTGTCATATCTGGCCGCGGCAAGTCTTCCCGCCCAGGTCCGCCCGCCTCTGTTCTTCCGGGAAGACTGGAAAGAAATTCCCGCCGCCACGCCCGTCACACAGGAGCACGTAGGTCATCCTGACCTGATCCTTTCGCTGTACGGGCCGGGCAAGCTGGGCATCAAGAAGAGCCACCACGAAAAGCCCGCCGACGATCCTTATTACATTTGGTTTGGGCAGTGCGACGGCAACTGCGCGCTCAGCCTCCGCCACAAGACTTCTTACGTGGATCTGACCGGCCAGGCCAAGGTGCGCTGGCGCTCGAAGCAGGCCGGGTTCCGCCATGCGCGCCTCGTCATCAAGCTGGCGGACGGCACATGGCTGGTGAGCGATGTTTCCGACGGCCCCTCGGGCGACTGGCGCGAATTCGAGTTCATCATTTCCGATATCCACTGGCGCAGGCTGGACATCAACAAAGTAATCGAAGGCAAGTGGGTCGAGAAACCCGATTTATCGAAAGTGGACGAGATCGGCTGGACCGACCTGATGCCGGGTGGGGCGAGCGACGCCTGTACGCGCATCGACTGGATCGAAGTCTACGGCCGCCCGGTCCCGCGCAAAGCGCAGTAGCGCTTGGATGTTCTATCCGAGCACTCGCGCGGCGTCCTTGGCGAAGTACGTGAGGATGATGCCGGCCCCCGCGCGGCGGATCGAGGTCAGCGATTCCATCATGGCGCGCTCGCGGTCCAGCCAGCCGCGCTGGGCGGCAGCTACGATCATGCTGAACTCGCCGCTCACCTGGTAGGCGGCGATAGGCAGATCGAAGCGGTCCCGGGCCATACGGATCAGATCGAGGTACGGCATGGCCGGTTTCACCATGACCATGTCCGCGCCTTCCTCGATGTCCAGTTCGATCTCGCGCATGGCCTCGCGCGCGTTGGCCGGGTCCATCTGGTAGCTGCGGCGGTCGCCGAACTGCGGCGCCGATTCGGCGGCTTCGCGGAACGGGCCATAGAACACCGAGGCAAACTTCGCGGCATAGGCGAGGATGGGCGTCTTGGCGAAACCAGCCTCATCGAGCGCTCTGCGGATGGCCGCCACACGCCCGTCCATCATGTCCGAAGGCGCAACGATGTCGGCCCCGGCGCGCGCGTGGGATACGGCCGAACGGGCCAGCCATTCGAGTGTCTGGTCGTTATCGACATCTCCGTCGACGATCTTGCCGCAATGGCCGTGGCTGGTGTACTCGCAATTGCAGACATCGGTCGCCACCACGAGCTTGGAGCACTCCCGCTTGATGGCACGCACGGCGCGCTGCACGATGCCCTGGTCGTCATAGGCGCCCGAGGCCATCTCATCTTTCTTCTCGGGAATGCCGAAGAGGATGACGCCGCCGATGCCCAGCGATTCCACTTCGGCGCACTCGGCCACCAGCATGTCGATCGACATCTGATAGTTGCCCGGCATGGCGCCGATCTCTCGCTTGACACCCTCGCCTGGACAGGCAAACAACGGCAGGATGAAGCCGGCCGGATCCAGACTCGTTTCGCGCACCATGCGGCGCAGGCTCTCGGTGGCGCGCAGCCTTCTCATGCGGTTCACAGGGAATGCCATATGCAAGGATTGTACCGCGCCATAATGAAAAAGACGTGCCAAAGAAAGAGAACTCAGAACGGCTACTGGCGCGCCGCTACTTCATCCGCGGTCGCGTGCAAGGCGTAGGCTTCCGGTATTTTGTCGAGCGCGTCGCCGCCGAGCTTCAACTCACGGGGTTCACGCGAAACCTGGACGACGGCCGCGTGGAGGTATACGCCGTAGGCACCGCCGGCCAGCTTTCCGACCTGGCCGGGTACCTGTGGAAGGGCCCGCGGTGGAGCGACGTGCGCGGCGTCGATGAGCAGGAAGCCGCAGTGCTAAAATACAGGGGATTTTTCATCGAGCACTCATGACGGATCTCAAGAAGCTCATTCGTGAAGTTCCCGACTTCCCCAAGCCGGGTATCCTGTTCTATGACATCACCACGCTTTTGAAAGACCCGGCGGGATTCGCCGCCGTGATCGATGCTTTCAAGAAGCGCTACGCCGGCGTGAAAGTAGACAAGGTCGTCGGCATCGAGGCGCGCGGCTTCATCTTCGCGCCCGCCCTGGCCTGCGCCATCGGCGCCGGTTTCGTTCCCGTGCGCAAGCCCGGTAAACTGCCGGCCGAGACCGTCCGCCAGGAGTACGCGCTCGAATATGGCACCGATATGGTGGAGATCCACAAGGACGCCATCGCGCCCGGCGAGATCATCCTGATCGTCGACGACTTGCTGGCTACCGGAGGCACGGCTGCGGCCGTTTCCAAGCTCGTCGAGAAGCTGGGCGGCAAGGTGGCGGGCCTAGGATTCGTCGTCGAGTTGGACTTTCTGCGCGGGCGCGACAAGCTGGCAGGGTACGACGTCTTCTCCCTGTTGAACTACGACAAATGAGCACGGAGCCCCGCCGGGCCCGCTTGCGGGCGCTGGCCAAAATCAACCTGGGCGTGCGGGTGCTTCATAAGCGCGGCGATGGTTTCCATGAGCTGCGCACCGTCTTCCAGACCATCTCGTTAGCCGACACGCTCGACGTGGAATTCGAGCCGTCGCGCCGCACCTCCATAGAGCTTACCGGCTGCGACGAGATCGCCGACAACCTGGTGGTGCGCGCGGCACGGGCCGCGATGGATGCAATGAAAACGACCGGCAGGGTCCGCTTTCATCTGGTCAAGCGGATTCCGATGGGCGCCGGGCTGGGCGGAGGATCGAGCGACGCCGCCGCGGTGCTGCTGGCGCTGCCGGTGCTCGCGGGCCGCGAAATGGCGCCGGACGAGATGATCGCGCTGGGAGCGCGGTTGGGCAGCGACGTGCCGTACTTCTTCCTGGGCGGAACCGCGCTCGGTTTGGGACGCGGGACTGAGCTGTATCCGCTGCCGGAAACGCCCGCCGCACCGCTGGTCCTGGTGGCCCCGGCGATTCACATGTCCACGGCGGACGCCTACCGCGCACTGGACCTTGGTTTGACATCCGATGTTGAACAAAATATGATAGATAGTTTCCAGTCCCGCGTTTGGTCCGTGGGGCATGGAATGTCCAAGGGCAGCTCCGCGGGAGTTCTGGGCAACGACTTTGAAGGCGTCGTTTTTGATCGGCATCCCGAACTGAGAACGCTGAAGAGGAAGTTGCTGCGGCTAGGGGCGCGGGCGGCCATGATGACTGGGAGTGGTTCTGCGCTGTTCGGGCTTTTCGACAGCCGGAAGGATGCCGCGCGGGTCCTTCCCTCCTTCGGACGGGAGAAGGCGTATTCGGTCACGATGGTGAGCCGTGCGCGATACCGCGCCATGTGGCAGCGCCAGATGGCGGCGCATTGCGTAGAGAGGATATGGCCGCTCCGAAGCCGGCACTTGAGAAGATGCATGATCGTCTGAAAGTTTTCACGGGGAATGCCAATCCGGCGTTGGCCGCGGAGATCTGCGCCGCGCTTGGCACACCGTTAGGAGCGTCCTCCGTGAAGCGTTTCTCGGACGGCGAGATTTACCTGCAGATCCAGGAGAACGTGCGCGGCGCGGACGTCTTCGTGGTGCAGCCGACCTCGACGCCGGTGGAGCGCCACTTGATGGAACTGCTGCTCATGATCGACGCGCTCAAGCGCGCCTCGGCCGAGCGCATCACCGCCGTGCTGCCCTATTACGGATATGCGCGGCAGGACCGTAAGGACAAGCCGCGGGTTCCCATCTCGGCCAAGCTGGTGGCGGGGCTGCTGGAGAAAGCCGGCGCAAACCGCATTTTGGCGCTGGATCTGCACGCCGCGCAGTTGCAGGGATTCTTCGACATCCCGGTGGACCACCTGTTCGCGGCTCCTGTCCTGATCGAGTATTTCAAGACGCAAGGGCTGCCGGATCTGACTGTGGTAAGCCCCGACGCCGGCGGCGTCGAGCGGGCGCGCGCCTTCGCCAAGCGGCTCAGCGCGCCGCTGGCCATCATCGACAAGCGTCGTTTGGAAGCCAACGTGGCCGAGGTGATGCACATCATCGGCGACGTGGAAGGGCGGAACTGCCTGATCGTCGACGACCTGATCGACACGGCGGGCACCCTGGGCAAGGCGGCGGATGCCCTGCTGCGCCAGGGAGCTGTTTCGGTAACGGCTTGCGCCACGCACGCGGTGTTGAGCGGCCCGGCAGTGGAAAGAATCGGGTCTTCGCACCTGAAGGAAGTCGTGTTGACTAATTCTATCCCGCTCAAGGAAGAAGCCCGCAAGTGCCCGCGGATTCGGGTTCTCTCGGTGGCTGAACTTCTTGCGCGGGCCATACAGTCGATTCACGAGGAGACCAGCGTCAGCACATTGTTCGTTTGAGCTCTAGAAAGGCGCAGGGTTCCGTGGCCGCCGCGATCGCAATGGCTACGCCCCGGCGAAAGGAAAAGGAATGAAGAAGGACATTACGATCAACGCCGAATTGCGTGAGACACGCGGGAAGAACGAAGCTCGCCGTCTACGCGCCAAAGGCGCGATTCCCGCCGTGGTGTACGGCGGCAAAGAAGATGCCATCGCGGTTTCGGTGGATCCCAGGCAGGTGGTCCGCATCCTGCACAGCAAGAGCGGATTCAACACGATTTTCAACGTGGCCATTCAGGGCTTGGCTACAACGCCGGCCATGCTGGTCGATTGGCAAAGCGATCCGATCAAGGGCAACCTGTTGCACGCCGACATGAAGCGCATTGATTTGAATGCCCGCATCACGGTGGCTGTCCCGGTGCAAATCGTCGGCGAAGCCAAGGGCGTCAAACAGGAAGGTGGTCTGCTCGAAGTGGTGACCCGCGAGGTCCAAATCGAGTGCCTGCCGGACGAGATTCCAGAAAGCTTCGTTGTCGATGTCTCCGAGTTGGCGATGGGCCAGGCCAAGCGTGCCGGCGACCTGGAACTCACAGGTTCCATGAAGCTGGTGAGCCAACCGGAGTCGGTCCTGGCGCATGTGGTGATGCTGCGTGTCGAAGAAGCAGCGCCTGGCGCCGCCGAAGTTGTCGCAGGCGCCGAAGCCGCGCAGGCCGAGCCCGAGGTCATCAAGAAGGGCAAGAAGGAAGAGGAAGGAGAGGCAGGGGCCGAGAAGAAGTAGTCCGGCTCTCTCCTCTGCACGAAATATATGCTGCCCGGCGAGGTTGTGGAGGCCGGCCCGGCGCCTTGCGGGCGACGGTGGCTTATAGCCGGCCTCGGCAATCCGGGCAGTGAGTACGAGAAGACCTGGCACAATCTGGGCTTCCTCGTACTGGACAGGTTGGCGGAATCGAACGGGTTGCGGTTTTCACGCCGCGAATGCCAGGCCTTGGTAGGATCTGGCAAACTCGCCGGGGCCGATGTATGGCTGGCGAAGCCGCAGACGTTCATGAATTTGAGCGGGTCGAGCCTGGCCCGGCTGCTGGAGAAGTACGAACTCGGGCCGGCCAACCTGCTGTTGGTATACGACGATCTGGATCTGCCTTGGACGCATATCCGGATCAGGCCCAAAGGCTCCTCCGGGGGGCACAAGGGTGTGCAGTCTACGATCCGGGAGATCGGATCGAGCCAATTCGCCCGGGTTCGTTTGGGGATCCATCCCGGTCATGAGATCGGGGATGGGGCGGATTTTGTGCTCTCGCCCATACGGCGGGGGCAGGCAAAGGAGTTGGATGCACTGCTCGATGCAGCATCGCGGGCGGTGGAGTCCATAGTTTCCGAGGGCGTCGATAAGGCCATGGCGAAGTTCAATCGCCGCGCTCCCGGATCAAAACTCGAGGAAGAATGAGAACTTACGAAGAGCTGTTCATTGTCCGGCCGGATGCGACCGACGAAGAGATCGATCCGTTTCTGGAACAATTCAAACAATTGATCACCGCCTCCGGCGGCGCCATCGAAAAAGTGGAGAAGTGGGGCGTCCGCAAGCTGGCCTATCGCGTTGCCAAACGCGAAGAGGGCTATTACATCCTGGTGGTGTTCAACGCGTCGCCGGCCACCGTGGTGGAGCTTGAGCGCCGGTTGCGCGTCGCCGACCTGGTCCTGAAGTTTCTCACTGTGCGCATCGACGAGAAGCTGAAGTGGTTGGAAAAACGCAAAGTGGCGCGGGAGAAGCGCGCGCGCCGCAAGCCTGCCCTGGCCCCCAGCGCGCCGCCCGCAGCCCCGGCCGCGCCGGCTGTGCCGGAGCATGCTGCGCCGGGCGCACCTGGGGAGGCAGCGAAGTAGTAGTCGCCTGAAGGCGGGTTTCCACCCGTCTTGGCGCCAGCAAGGAGGAACATATGGCAGAGATTAAGAGCGGTAGACCAGTGGCGGCATCCCAGCGACCCACGGGCGGCGACAAAGCGATCATGACGCAGAAGAAGCAGTACTTCCGGCGTAAGAAGTTGTGCCGGTTCTGCGTGGACAAGGTCGACGACATCAACTACAAGGACGTGAAGCTGCTGTCGGCATTCATTTCCGACCGCGGTAAGATTACCCCGCGCCGTATTTCGGGCGTCTGCACGCCGCACCAGCGGCGTCTGGCCGATGCGATCAAGCAAGCGCGCAACATCGCGCTGTTGCCGTTCGCGGCGGAAGTGTAGTTCGCTCGAAGGAGAGTCGAAGGTAAAGCCATGGAAGTGATTCTCAGGGAAGATATCGAGAAGTTGGGGAACCGCGGACAGGTGGTGAAGGTCGCCGACGGATATGCGCGCAACTATTTGTTGCCGCGGCGGCTGGCGGTCGCGGCCACCGAAGCAAACAAAAAGATCGTCGAGCAGGAGCGCCAGGCGTATTTGCGGCGCGAAGCCAAGGTGCTCGCCGACGCGCAAGAACTGGCTAAGATTATGGCGCCGGTCAGCATCACCATCAAGCAGAAGGCCGGCGAGCAGGATCAATTGTTCGGCTCGGTGACCTCCAAGGACATCGCCGAAGCGCTCGAAAAGGCCGGCTATAGCGTCGAGCGGCGCAAGATCCAGTTGGAAGCGCCCATCAAGCAGGTGGGCGAGTTTAAGGTTCCTATCCGCCTGCACCGGGATGTCACCGTAGACATCACGGTGACGGTGGCGAGGGACGAAGAAGAAGCAGCGGCAACAACAGAAGCGGAAGCGCCAAAAGAAGATTAAAAGTAACTTTGCGCGCCGGGGCGGCCGGGTGCGGTACGCCCGGGCGCGCGTCGTTCCATTCGTGCGAGAGTTGTTGGGCGTGAGGTGTGGCGGTGACCTTCTTTGATCTGACCGGACAGACGGCTGTGGTAACAGGCGCGGCTACCGGCATCGGCGCCGCAGTGGCCTGGCGGCTGGCTCTGGCGGGAGCCCAGGTGGCGGTGGCGGATATCGACGAGCCGGGCGCAGCGGCGGTTGCTGCTCGGATCGCGGCGGAAGCCGGAGGACGAGCCTTCCCGTTGGTCATGGACGTCACCTCGGCGGAAAGCGTCAATGCCGCCGTATCGTTTGTGCTGGCGCGAACCGGACGCATCGACGTGCTGGTGAACAATGCCGGCATTGCCGGACGGGCCGCGCCGCTATGCGAACAGACCGAAGAGGACTGGCGGCGGATTATCGCCGTCAACATGGATAGCGTTTTCCACACCTGCCGAGCCGTTCTGCCGCACATGCGCGAACGCAAGTACGGCCGCATCGTCAACCTGGCATCCATCGCCGGCAAAGAGGGCAACCCCAATATGACGGGATATTCCGCCACCAAGGCCGCCGTCATCGCCTTCACTAAATCCGTGGCCAAGGAAGTCGCCACTGAGGGCATCACCGTCAACTCGGTGGCTCCGGCGGTGGTCCGCACGCGCATCCTCGATCAACTGACGCCCGCACAGGTTGCGTACATGACCGAAAAGATCCCCATGCGCCGAACAGGGAAGCCCGAGGAAATCGCCGCCGTGGTGCATTTTCTGGCCAGCCCCGACGCGAGCTTCGTGACCGGCCAGTGTTATGACGCTAGCGGCGGTCGCGCGACATATTGAAGAAATTGATTCTTAGCCCCACACAATACCCCAATACGCCGGTCCTGGACCTGCTGGATGCCGTCGCGCGCGGCCATGCCGCCATCGACAGGCGGTTGCTCGAGGTCATCCTCGATCGCGGCCGCGAAGAGATTCCGCAGTTGGTGCGTTTCGGTATGGAAGAGCGCGAGACGGACCGCATCGATATTGAAGATGATCTTCTCAACATCTTCCGCGTCTGGGGAGGCACCGGCGCCCTGCCCTTCTATCTGCATTGCGCCAGGCACCAGGACGCGCTGACGTGCGACAAGCTGGCGGAGATCTTCACGTCCCTGGGCGCGGATGCGGTGGAGCCGCTGCTCGCGCTCTATGAAGAACTGGGCGAAGAGAAGGCGGGAGAGATCGCGTTCTGGCTCGCGAGCATGCACCTCCGGGATCCGAGGATCACCGCGTTGCTTGTGGAACGATTCGATTTCGACACGAGCGACGGCGCCTTCCTGTTGGGCATTCACGGCGACCCTGCCGCGCTCCCCAAGCTCAGGGAGCGTCTGAAGGAGATGGACGATTCCGTCCAGGGTTTACGGCGGGAGATCGAAGCCGCCATCCGGGAGATCGAAGATCCCTCCCCGGCTGGCGTGGAAGAACCGTTCGATATCTGGCCGCTCTACCCGGAAAAGGCCCTGCCCACCTTCGACGTTCTCGATGAAGAGGAACTGCTCGCTTTCCTGTACTCGCCGGAGGTGGACTACCGCTGCTCGGTGATCGAGGAACTGGGCTTGAAGGTGCCGAATGCGCGTGTGAGGGGGAGTCTGTACAAGGCCGCCAAGAACGATCCCGAGCCGAAGGTCCGCGGCTGCGCCTGGGAGGCGTTGGGCGGTCTGGAGGATGCCGAGGAGATTCGCCACGCGATGCGCGAGCGGCTTCTCGACGAGTCAGCCCCCGAGGTCGAACGCACCGGAGCCCTGGTGGGGCTTGCCCTGGGGCCGGAGGACGAAGCCGTCGACCGCATGATGATCGAGTTCTACGCACGGCCCTCCACGCGCGCCAAGGCTCTCGAGGCCATGCGGCGCAGCATGGACCGCCGCTACGAGCGGTACTTCCCGGCCCACATCGACGACTCCGACCTCGATGTGCGACGGCAGGCCATCTGGGGCGTCGGCAATCTGGCGCTGGGGTCGGAGGCTGCGCGCCTTGAGGAGTACTTCGACGACGAAGATTTTCGCGCCGATGCACTTTATGCGTACGCGCTTGCCGTACCCGGCGAGACTTCCCACATCCGAATTCCACGCTTGTTTCGCAAGATCGACGAATTGGCCGGCGGTCTCTCGCCCGAAGAAGCCTTCCTGGTCAAGACCGCGCTCAACGAAAGGTTGGAGAGGCACGGCCTCGCTCCGGCGTTTTCCATGGAAACGGGTGACGAGACGGAAGATTGGGAAGATGACGAGCCCGAGCCGGAACCCGCTCAACCGCCAGTCAAGGTAGGACGAAACGATCCATGTCCCTGCGGAAGTGGCAAGAAGTACAAGAAGTGCTGCGGGACTTAGCGGTGTGGAATCAATCCGCTTTCTGTGGAATATTTCCACATCCAGGAAGTCTCCTAAAGTGAGTTACATAGCATCGTAGCTCTCGCCTCCCGGCTTTTTCTGTCGTTAAATTCGACAGACGGCGAGTCGCGCTTTTCGACGATCCAGATCCCCTCTAATACATTAAGTCATTGTTTATAAATGACTTACTCTTATTCACAGGCACCTGCGGACGACTGGCCAAGCGATTGCACTAATACCGATGGACTAGCAAGTCCGAAGGGAGAATTTCATATGACCGTCATTCTCGTGCTTGGCACGTTCCTGACCTTTATCCTTGTCGACTACATATTGAGCCGCAAGAAGGCAGTGGTCACCGTTGCTGCTCCCGAGTCCGCTGCAAAAGGGGCTGCTGGTGAGTACATCGAGGGTTTTCTGGTACCAGAGAACCTGGGCTATCATCCTGGCCATAGCTGGCTGCATCGTGAGCGCCAGCACGTGGTGAGAATCGGCATGGACGAGTTCTCGGCCGCTTTGGCGGGCCGCCTCGACGGCATTGAATTGCCCAAGCCTGGCCACTGGCTGCGCCAGGGACAGAAAGCCTGGACGCTGATACGAGGCGGGGAGAAGGCGGATATGGTTTCGCCGATCGAAGGCGAGATCGTGGAAGTGAATCCGGAAGTGGTGAAAGACCCTTCGTTGCTGCGGAAGGATCCTTACGGCAAGGGTTGGCTGATGTCGGTTTTCGTGCCCGATGAGGAGAGCACGGGACGGAATCTTCTGCCAAAGTCGCTGGTGCGCGGATGGATGCGCCAGGCTGTGGAAAGACTCTACGCCATGCAACCTCAGTTGGCCGGCGCTGCAGCAGCCGACGGGGGCCGTCCGGCGGACGACCTTTTCGCGGCTCTCCCTGCGGGAACCTCCTGGAAGAAGGTCACTAGCGAGTTTTTCCTCACCTAACGTGTGGAAACACACAGTCCTGGGGAAATTCGGAGCAAGGTAAAGAGTATCAGAATCCGCCAACGTCCAGAGTAAGGTTGGAGATCGGTTCCACAGTGTGGTCCGCAAACGTGTTTATTGTCAACACCGCGCTTGCAAAATCCTACAGTTGAGAGCACGTCCGACTCATCGATTGGGGCAATTCCCCCAGGTTGGCGTCAAGATTGCACTATCAATGTGGTTTATAGTGATTCCGACGGGAAGCCCCGGCTGGACTTGGAGTTCAAATGGCCAAAGCAATCCTATACGATAGTACGCTTTGCGTTGGATGCCGGGAATGCGAAGGAGCCTGCGCGAAGAAATGGGGCCTACCTTATAACGAGAACATAGCCAAAGAAGAAAAGATCTCGGCGCACAAGTTGACGGCGGTTCGCACCTTTGGGGAAAGGTTCTCAAGGATTCTTTGCATGCACTGCGTCGAACCCACCTGCGTTTCCGTCTGTCCGGTGGGCGCACTGCAGAGAACTCCGCTGGGGGCAGTCATCTACGAGGAACCGCGTTGCATCGGCTGCCGTTACTGCATGCTGGCGTGCCCGTTCCAGGTTCCGAGCTATGAATGGGACCAGCGGCTGCCGCGCATCAAGAAATGCAACCTGTGCCACGAGCGGCAGGTCGCAGGCAGGGTGACAGCGTGTTCGGAGGCCTGCCCGACCGGCGCCACCGTCACGGGCGACCGCGAAGCGCTGATCGCCGAGGCGCGGAGGCGGCTGGCTGAGAAACCCACCGAATATTATCAGCGGATTTACGGAGTAGAGGAAGTCGGCGGAACCAGTGTGCTCTTCATCTCGGCGGTGCCGTTCGAGCAAATCGGTTTGAAGACCAACCTGCCCAAGGAAGCGCTGCCGGCGTTGACATGGCGGGCCTTGTCGCTGGTTCCGAACGTGGCCACTGTGGGTGGCGCGCTCCTGGGTGGCGTTTACTGGATCACGCACCGCCGTGACGAGGTGGCGGCGGCCGAAGGGCGGGCGCGCTCCCCCAAAGGAGGCCGCCGATGAATCGCGCCGCACGTTTGCTCGGCCTGACTTTCTGGCAATGGGTATTCGCGCTCCTGATGGCGGCCGGCTTGTATAGCACCTATGTCCGCGTACTGTACGGACTCGGGGGGAGCACCAACCTGAGTGACCGGTTTCCCTGGGGCCTGTGGATCGGCTTCGACGTGCTTTGCGGCGTCGGCCTGGCGGCGGGTGGTTTCACGCTGGCTGCCGTGGTGCACATCTTCAACCTGGAACGCTACAAGCCTGTCGCGCGGCCCGCGATCCTGACCGCGTTCCTGGGCTATGTGCTGGTGATCGTGGCGCTGCTGTTCGACCTGGGCCGTCCCTACCGCATCTGGCACGCGCTGATCATGTGGAATCCACGCTCGGTGATGTTCGAAGTGGCATGGTGCGTAATGCTGTACACCACGGTGCTGTTTCTGGAGTTCCTGCCCGCGGTGTTCGAACGGCTGGGTTGGCGCTCTCCTCTGAAAGCCCTGCGCGGGGTGATGATCCCGCTGGTGATCCTGGGGGTGATCCTTTCGACGCTGCACCAGTCCTCGCTGGGCAGCCTGTATCTGATCGTGCCGGCAAAGCTTCACCCGCTCTGGTACACGCCCATCCTTCCCGTACTGTTTTTCATTTCGGCGATCACGGTCGGCCTGGCCATGACGATCTTCGAATCCTGGCACAGCAGCCGCGCATTTGGCCGGCAACTGGAACTGCCGCTGCTGGCCGGCTTGGGGCGTGTCCTTGCGGTGAGCTTGATGGTTTACCTGGTGGTGCGGTTCCTGGATCTGGCGCAGCGGGGCGTCTTGCGGATGGCGCTGGAGCGGCGCACGGAAAGCCATTTATTCGTCTTGGAAATCTGCTTGACGGTGCTTCCGATGCTGCTTCTGTTCCGGCGGCACATACGCTGGAATCCGCGGGCGCTGTACGCCTGTTCGGTGATGGTGATCTTCGGCTTCATCGCGAACCGTTTGAATGTGAGTGTGACGGGCATGGAGGCCGGCTCGGGCGTCTCCTATGTTCCGCGTTGGACCGAGGTGGCGTTGACGTTAAGTATTGTGGCGGCCGGCTTCGCCGTCTTCCGCCTGGCGGCGCGCTACCTGCCGGTCTTTGAACAGGAAAAACAAGAAGCCAACACGGCGCGCGAAGGCGAGCGCACTCCGGCGCTCACGACGGGAGACTAGACATGGTTGAGAGGCAAACTGATCGGGATGGGACGCCTCTCAGTCTGTCCGTGAAGCTCGCGCTGTACCTGGTGCTCAGCACCATCTGCTTCTGGGCGCTGTTCGGCGTGCTCAACCTGCGTTTGCACCGCCGTCAGTCCGAGCAGACCATGCTGCAGGACGCCGAGCGCATCAGCGAGATCATCCAGCGCAGCACGCGCCACCAGATGCTGCGCAACGACAGGCCGGCGCTGGCGGAGGTAATCACCGACATCGGCTCGCAGCCGGGCATACGCCTGGTGCGGGTATTCAACAAAGAGGGCCGCATCAGCTACTCGTCCACCGCCTCGGAAGTGGAGACCATGGTGGATAAGCGCGCCGAGCAATGCTACGCCTGCCATGCCCAGAGTGCGCCACTCCAGAAGCTGAACCGGCCGGACCGCGCGCGCATCTTCACGGACCCCCAGGGCGGCCGCGTCCTCGGAATCATACGCCCGGTGGAGAACCAGCCGGACTGCTGGAGCGCACCGTGCCACGCGCACCCGCGAGAGAAGAGAATCCTGGGGGTCATCGATACGCAGCTTTCCCTGGCAACGGTGGACCAGCAGGTGGCAGCTCAGGGCCGGCAACTTCTGGGCTTTACGGCGCTGGCGGCGGCACTGGTTTCGGCGGTCACCCTGCTGTTCGTCTGGCTGGTGGTGCGCAGACCGATCCGGGAACTGATCGCCGGCACGCGCCGGGTATCGAGCGGCGATCTCGATTTCCGGATCCCGGTCAGATCGCACGATGAGCTGGGGGCGCTGGCATCAAGCTTCAACAAGATGACGCACGATCTGAGTTCGGCCAATGCCGAAGTTCTTACCTGGGCGCATACGCTGGAAGACCGCGTCAGGCACAAGTCGCAGGAACTGGAGCGGGCCTACTCTTCGCTGGTGGCCAGCGAAAAGATGGCTTCGCTCGGCAAGCTGGCCGCCACGGTAGCGCACGAGATCAACAATCCGCTTTTCGGCATGCTGACTTACGCGCGCCTGACGTTGAAGCGCCTGGCGGAGACGGAGATAGATCCCGCACAGAAAGAAGAGATGATGGAGAACCTGCGCGTCATCGAGCGAGAAAGCCGGCGTTGCGGCGACATCATCAAGAATTTGCTCACCTACGTCCGGCAGGCGCCTCCAAAGCCGCAGAGAGCGGACTTAAACCAGATCGTCGAGCGGGCGATCAGCCTGGTGCGGCACAAGCTGGACTTGCAGGGCATCGAGTGCGAGGAATCGCTGGCGCCGGATCTGGCTCCGGTGTGGTGCGATCCAGGCCAGATCCAGCAGGTGGCGGTGGTCCTGCTCATGAACGCGACCGAGGCCATGGCGCACGGCGGGCAGATGTTGGTGAGCACGTCGGCGGCGCCCGGAGGCGGCGTGCGGCTGGTGGTGGCCGACAACGGAGGCGGAATTCCCGAGGATGTGCTGCCCCACATCTTCGAACCATTCTTCAGCACCAAGGAAGAACAGCAGCGGACGGGCCTGGGGCTGGCGGTGGCGCATAGCATTGTGGAGCAGCATGCGGGTACAATTACAGTTCGCTCCACTCCGGGACAGGGCGCTGAATTCACTGTGACCCTTCCCGGCGAACCAAAGCCGCCGCAGTCCGGTGCCGGTCCTGCTTTGCCGCGTACAACAGGAGAATCTACAACGAATGTCCAGTCCCGCTAATCCTCCGAAGGGCAACGTCCTGATCGTGGACGACGATCCGGTAGTGCGGGATTCGCTCGGCAAATGGTTCATCAGCGAGGGATTCCGCGTCGAGACCGCCCCCAGCGCGCGCCACGCTCTGGAGGCGGTGCAGCAGGACCAGTACGACGCCGCACTGCTCGACATTAAGATGCCGGGCATGGACGGCATGGCGTTGCAGGAGAAGCTGCGCGAGATCGACCCCGACATGCCGCTTATCATCATGACCGGTTACGCGTCGGTGGAGACGGCCGTGCAGGCGCTCAAGCACGGAGCCTACGACTACATCACGAAGCCCTTCGACCCTGACGAGTTGGTGCACCTGATTCGCAATGCGGTGGAGCATCGGAGAGCGAAGCGCGAGGTGGTAAGGCTGCGCGAGAACCTGCAGGAGGTCCTGCCGCACACTCAGATCATCGGCCAAAGCCAGGCCATGAAGCACGTCTTCGAACTGATCGACACCGTCGCGCCCACCGACGCCACCGTACTGATCACCGGGGAGAGCGGCACGGGCAAGGAACTGGTGGCGCGCGCCATCCACGCAGCCAGCCCGCGCAGGTTCATGCCCATGGTGGTGATCCACTGCGGCGCGCTGACGGAAACCTTGCTCGAAAGCGAGTTATTCGGGCACGAGCGAGGAGCCTTCACGGGTGCGCAGTATCGCAAAAAGGGCAAGTTCGAGGTGGCCGACGGAGGGACGGCGTTCCTCGACGAGATCAGCGACATCAGCCTGAAGACGCAAACCGACCTTCTGCGCGTGCTGCAGGAGAAGGAGATCGTGCGCGTGGGAGGAACGCAGAACATCAAAGTCGATTTCCGCTGCGTGGCGGCCACCAACAAGGACCTGGAAGCGCTGGTCGCGGACGGCACGTTCCGCCCGGACCTGTTCTACCGCCTGAATGTGTTCGCCATCCGCCTGCCCCCGCTGCGCGAGCGGCGGGAGGACATCCCGGTGCTGGTGAACCATTTCCTGCAGAAATACGCCGCGTCGATGAACCGGCCGGTGCCGCGCGTTTCCGCCAAGGCGCTGGACGTGCTGATGGCCCACTCCTGGCCGGGCAACGTGCGCGAACTGGAAAACGCCATCGAGCGCGCGATGCTGATCTACCGCGACCAGGAGATCCAGGACACGGATTTTCCATTCCACAACACCGGAATTGGGTCCGGTACGGGGCAGACGCTCGACGACGTCGAGAAGATGCACATCAAGCGCGTCCTGGAAGAGACCGGCGGCAACTACTCCCGGACGGCACGCATCCTGGGGATCGACCGCACAACGCTGTACAACAAGGTGAAGCGCTACGGGCTGCGGTAAAGCCTTCGAGCCATGCCGGACCAGACCATCCACCTGATCTCCGCCGGTCTGGCCGGCGAGCCGGCGACGGGTGCGCCCATCGAGATGCTGGACGATCTGGCCGCCCGGCTGGCGCGTGTGTTCGAGATTAGCTGCCATGTGCGGGCGGGTACGTTGGAGGTGAATTTCGCGCACGACCTGACGCGAAACCAGTACATGTCCACCAGCATCCTGGCACGGTTGGCCGCGCTGAGGGAGAGCGAGCCGTTCGCGAACCACAGCCCCGGCGCGCGCCTGCTGGGCGTGACGGCGCTCGATCTGTTCGTGCCTGTGCTTACATTCGTTTTCGGCGAGGCCCAGCTCGATGGACGCTGCGGCGTCGTTTCGACGCACCGGCTGCGCGAGGAGCACTACGGGCTGCCTCCGAATCCCGAGTTGCTCGCCGGGCGCCTCGCGAAGGAAGCCGTTCACGAGTTGGGGCACACTTATGGTCTGCGCCATTGCGACGATTGGAGCTGCGTCATGGCCTCGACGCACTCGGTGGAGCGTCTGGACCTGAAGGGCGTGGAATTCTGCGCCGGTTGCGCCCGGGTGGTGCGAGGCGGCCGGCAACTCTGAGGCGCTCTACGGTTCCGGTTACAGAGTCCACCCGGCGCGGCACGGCGGGTTCACCAACTCGGTCGCATCCCCAGTCTCCTTTGTTCGCGCCTTGAACGGCCATAGCCGGCAGGCAGGCAGAATCTACCTAGAAGCTCAGCACCATGTGCCAAATGTAGACGTAAGCCAACGCATCGATGTTCTCGTAAATCCGGCGGCAAAGTGCGGGATCGCCTGTAATCGCGGGCAGTTCCTTGAGCTTCTGCTCCCACGGGTAGCAGACGCCGGACCCCACCCGAGGCGCGGGCACCGTGGCGCGCGCGCGATCGGCGGGCGGAGGCGGCGGCGGCGCGGACGACGGTTGGCCGCCATAGACGCCGTAGTCCAGCGTGGCGTCGGTCATGGCACGAATGTTTTCCACGCGCGCGTCGTTCTGCACGATGGCGCTCGCGTCCATGATGTAGCCTCCCTCGGCAGCCACCGTTTCGATCAGTTTCCGGCAGTGCTCACGGACCTGTTCCGGTTTGCCGAAGGTAAGCAGCGCATTGGGCACGCCGCCGCTCAGGCAGAATTTCTTGCCGAGCTTCTCGTGCACCAGGGCCGGGTTGCCTCGATCCATGTGGTAGACGATGCTTCCCGCGGGCAGTTGGGCGAACGTGTCCAGGTGCGCGTCCCAATTGCCCTCCGCGTAGAACAGGACCTGATTGCCCCGTTCCCAGATGGATTCGATCATGGGCTTGAGCGTGGGCCAGTAAATCGTGTTGAAGTGCTCGTGCGAGATGAACGGCACGCAGCCGCGATGCATCCATATGGGTATGGGGAGGTTGTGCGCGGGGTCCAGGCCCGAGAGCGCGATCCACTCCAGGTGCGGCAGGAGCGCCTCGCATGCGGCCAGGACCTTCTCGGGAACCTCCATCAGGTCGAAGGCCAGCCCCAGGTAGCCGCGAAACTTGTCGGCCAGCACGTCGAGCGGCGCCTTCAGCATGCCGCTGATGGCCGAAACGGTGCCGGTCTCGTTTTGCATCCGCGCCACCTGCGGTCCGAGCGCGGAGAAGTAGTTAGCCATGGCCCAGGCGCTCTTCACCAGGGCAAGATTGTGCCGGAAAGTAGGCGCCGCCGGGCGCGGCGACAACTCGGTGGAGACGCGCGGCAGCCAGACGTTGTAAAGGAAGCGCACGGGGTCTTCGATGAACTCGTCGTACTCCTCGCGCAGCATGTAGGCGTTTTCTTGCGGAGGCTCGCGGTACTGGAAGGCTACATCCGGCCCGACGTCGATGCCGGGGATGGCATAGTAGCGCAGGCCGGCGGCTTGCGTGAGGCCGGTCCAGACCCACACCATGTTGGGAACCACGGCGTCCCAATCGTAATCAGCGCAGCATTTGAGGACCGCATCGAAGGCCTTGTCGTAATCGTGCGTGACTTCCTGGCAGGTGTAGCCGGCGTGCACGGCGGTGAACTCGGCGACAAAGGGACGGATGGGAACGCGGTCTGGCTTGCCGTTGCGCATCGCGGTGACGTAGCGGTTCAGCCGCTGGGCAAAGAGTTCTTGTTTGTCGATCATGGCGTTCTTACAAAATTACTACTTTCCCGGCACCATCGGGACGAACATCACCGGAATGACGTCGCGGCGGCGTGTGCGGCCGTCGGCCATCTTGTCGAGCACGATGAGTTCCTGCGCCCACCGGGTACTGCCAACGGGCGCGACGAGTTTGCCGCCGCGCGCAAGCTGGTCGACAAGCGCGCTGGGCACTTCAGGCGGCGCGGCGGTGACGATGATGCGGTCGTAGGGCGCCCCGGCCGGCCAACCCTTGTAGCCATCGGCGTGGTGCACGGTGACATTCTTGTAGCCAAGCTTCGCGAGCGTTTCCGCGGAGGATCGCGCAAGCTCCGGTACGATTTCGAGCGAGACGACCTCGCGCACCAGCACGCTCAGCACGGCGGCCTGGTACCCCGACCCGGTGCCGATTTCAAGCACGCGGTGCGACTTCGCAGGTTCGAGAAGTTGCGTCATGAGCGCGACGATGTAAGGCTGCGAGATCGTCTGCGAATAGCCGATGGGAACGGGATGGTCGGCGTAAGCGGCGGCTCGCCGCTCGGGCGGAATGAACAGATGCCGGGGCACGGCGCGCATCGCCGCAAGCACGCTTTGATTGGTGATGTCGCGCGAAGCAATCTGATCGCGCACCATGGCTTCGCGAGACGCCGCGTAAGGATCACCCCCGGCAGGCGGTTGCGCCGGAGCCGCGGCCAGCAACAAGGCAAGGATGTAGCGGGCGAGAAGCACGGCTGCACCTGGACCTGATTGATTGTACATGGGAATGAGCAGGCTGGGTGAAGAGGGAGCGGCTTCAGTGCATCTTCCGGAAACTCAATGGCATATTATGAGGTTCATCATGAACCGCCGCCGCTTTCTGTGTTCCACGATTTCCACGCTATCCGCGCTGGGAGCTTCCAGCCCTCCGCCGCGCCCGAACATCGTACTTCTCCATTGCCACGACCTCGGCCGTCATCTCAACTGTTACGGTATTGATTCCGTCCAGTCGCCCAACCTGGATTCCTTGGCGTCGGAGGGCGTTCTCTTCGAACGCAGCTTCTGCACCGCGCCGCAGTGCAGCCCTTCGCGCGCTTCCATTTTCACCGGAAGGTATCCGCACTCGAACGGCGTGATGGGCCTCACCCACGCGGATTTCGCGTGGGACCTCCACGTCAATGAGCGCCACCTGGGCCAGATTCTCAAAGCGGCCGGCTACACCACGGCGGGCGTCGGAGTGATCCATGAAACACACGCAGGCGCGGGCCGCTGCGGCCTGGACAGCTACATCCCCGACGCTCGCGCCGCACAGATGGCCGATGCCGCCATCGCTTTACTGAACCGTTTGGCCGCGCAACGGAACACCCCGTTCTACCTTCAGGCAGGCTGCGTCGAGCCGCACAGGCTCCGGGGCGCGGACCCCTCGGCGGATTTGGGATTCCTGGGCACGGAGTTACGGCCGGATGCATCGCGGGGAGTCCGCGTCCCATCCTACCTTCGCGACACTCCCGGGGCGCGCGCGGAACTCGCGGAATTGCAGAGCGCCATCCGGCACATGGATGCACAGATGGGGCGGGTGCTAGCGGCCATCCGCAAGCTCGGCCTGCAGCGGAACACACTCGTAATCTTCACTACTGACCACGGCATCGCCATGCCGCGCGCCAAGTGTTCGCTCAATGAGCCGGGGCTCGAGACCGCGTTCATCCTCCGGCTTCCCTCGCGGGAAGGCTGGTACGGAGGGACGCGGCACAAGGCCATGGTTTCGAATATCGATTGCCTCCCGACGATTCTCGATGCGGCGGGCCTGCCGGCGCCCGACGCGGTGCAAGGGCGCTCGCTTGCGCCGCTTTTGGACGGGCGTTCCTATGAACCACGCGATGCCATCTTCGGCGAGATGACTTACCACGACTACTACGACCCGCGCCGCAGCGTGCGGACCGAAACGCACAAGCTCATCGTAAACTTTTCCAGCGCGCCTGCGTTCATGGATCCCTCCCAGTCGTGGAGGCCGCGCGCGGACACCATCGTGCCGCCGAATCGCGCTCTGGCATATCACCCTTCCATTGAACTCTACGACCTCAACAAGGATCCCTGGGAGCAGCGGGATGTTGCGAAAGATCCCGCCTACGGGCAGATACTCGGAGAACTCCGGGCGCGGCTGCGAAGGCACATGGAGGCGACCTGCGACCCGCTGCTCGACGGCGCCGTGCCGTCCCCCATGCACCAGCGCTCGCTCGACTGGCTGCGCGGAGGAACGCCCTAAAGCAGGGAGATTCTGCGCGCCAGTTCCGCGCGAAGATTCGCCCAGCGGGACCTTTGCCGCGAGTTGAACTGCCGGTTCTGGCTTATCTCGTGGGCGGTATCGAGATCCCTTCGCAGCACACGGTACTCGCGTTCCTCGGAGCGCACGATCGCCACGAAGCGCTTCGCTTCCTCCACGCTTCCGTAGATGCGCGACAGACGGTCGCGGACAAAATCCTCGTAACTGAGACGCGGATGCCAGGTGAACTCCTCCAGGGCCAGGTAGTTCAGTTCATTGGCGGGCGACTCATCGGAAACTTCACCCTGAATCTCGATGCCTTCAAGGCCCTCCTCGGCGCAACGGGAACAGGTGTAACGGATCAACTCGGAGATGTCCACGTACCGCTGGCCCGTGGCTTCGCCGCGCAACGACCTCGTCCACCAGATATCGGAGTCGTGCCACTGGCTGCCCTGATGGAGTAAGCCGATGGAGTGCTTAACCGGCGGGCGCAGGCCGGGAGGCCACTTCGCGCGGACGGCGGCTTCGGGCTGGCTTCCCCACCCGTCTACCATGAAGGTGTAAGTCCACTGGCAGATAGCTGCCTCCGGATACTGCGACACAAACCGCGGAATCTTCGACCGGACCTCGGATTTCTCGGTGCGTTTCCACATCTCCTCCTGATTGAAGCCGGTGTAAGTGGCGTAAGTCATCCAGGCTCCGGGAGTGATTCTCCAGGCTTCCTCGATGACCGGCACCTGGGTGTGCATCATGTCGTAGTAGTAGTTGGGGTCGTTCTCCGGCTTGGACCGGGCCCGGCGGCAGTCCGGACACTGGCAGCACATCCAGTCGCCGTTCTCCAGGTTCGCGCCGCCCAGGCCGGGTATTTCCGTGAACAGCCATCGTGCCCCCTCCCGCAGCCAGCGTATGTTCTCCGGTTGCGTCGGGCAGATGGTGTCCTTCAGACGGTTCCCCTGCGAATCTAGAAAGCGCAGTCCTTCGCGTCCCCGCTCCAGCCATGTATTGGCGCGGAACCGGTGGTCGCCGTCGTAGTAAAAGCCGCCATAGTGCGAAGTGCCGATGCCTGGAAGCAACCGTACGCCGCGGCTGACAGCGTGAACGGCCAAGTCCCGGGCCGCGGGAACGCCGCCGTGCGAGTCCCTCAGGAAACCCCAGAGGATCAGGCCGTTGAGCTTGTGCTCCGCCATGTAGTCGGCGACCCGGCGGAAGTCGTTCAGGTAGGCCGATGAAGGCTTCTTGTACGGATTCCTGCAACCATGCGTCTGTTCGCCCGCAACGCCGCGAACCCAGTTCGTACTGTGGTCCCAGTTCCAGAGGAACCGGTAGGGCAGCGCGGGGGTATCCACGAAGTTGAGGCGGGGCACCCTGGCTCGTCCAGCGGACGCCTCCATGCGGAAGTTCAATAGCTCACCCACCGCACCGGGGGTCGCCGCGCGGCTGCCACCGGCGACCAGAAGCACCGGCCTGCCGCCGCCGGTCACCGTCGCCAGCAGGATACTCTGGGACGTCATGCGGGAGACCCGCGCTCCGGCCAGGCGTCTCACGTCAACGTTGTTCTGTATGTCGCCAATGAGCACCGTGGCGCGCGTGGTGGAAGTTGTATCCTGAGTCGACAGTTCCAACTTACTTCCCGTCAGTGCTTCAAACTCCCTCACGAAGTAACCGGCCGTCCCGGCGTCATCCGGTAGAGCGGCAACCTTGGCGGACGCGCCTGGCTCAAGCAGGGTGATCGAACCGGCTCCACCTTGCGCGCTGGCTCGCGCAAGCACGGCGGGGAAACCGGACGTAGCTAGGAACTCTCTGCGGCGCATGGGTTACACCTCCCTCCACCTGTGCTGGCCGCCCGCCCGATAATCGCCGTGCGCCGAACAAGATTTCAGGCGGCGGGCTGCCTGTTCTTCTGCACGCTTTCGAGCAGCGCCGCGGCAACCTGTTTGCCGCGCTCGTATGCGCTCTTGTACGCGGATTGCCTCTCGTCACGCGACAGACCGCGTCCGAAGCGGTGCAGCTTGATGATGGACTTCCCCACCACCAGCGTTCCGGCGAAGGCCACGGCCGCCTTGGGGATGAGTCCTCCTCCCAGCGGAACCTTGCCCACCAGTTGCCGCGCCAATGCGCGCCAGCCAAAGGCACTCGCAACGATAGACGCCAGTTCGGCCTTTTGCGCCACATAGCCCACATCACGGTCGCTTGCGGCGGCAAGCAGGAACGCCATGCGAATCTGGTTGGCCGTCAGGACTGCCGTGTCGGATGCGAATTCACCGACCGCCCAGGGCAGTTCGATCGGCGATGGCACCACGTTCGGCAGAGCCGTCAGAAGCGAAAAAAGCGCATTCTCTTTCGCGATGCGCCGGACAATCTCCCGGCACACCTCTTCCCGGAACGCCGGGAAGAGGCGCGCGAGGGGCAGCCCTAAGTCCGGCCGCTCACGGAGGATGCGGTCTACCGTTGCGGGCGGCATCCGGAACCGGAAATCGAAGACACCCTGCCTGGGCGGCAACAATTCATCCTGGATCTCAATGTCGAGCGGCGGCGCTCCGGGAACACTCGTGCGATAGATGTGCCGCAGCGCTTCCACCCGCTTCTCCTGGGTCAGGCTCGGCGGCGCCAGGAAACTCTCCATGACGCCCAGGCGCTCGGCGTAGTTCGAGGTCAGCCCGACAATGACGACGCGCTCAGCCTCCGCGCGGACACCGTTGGGATTCAGGTTCGCGAGTGCCTTGCCGATGTTTTTGAAGGTGCTCGGGATCATGCGCATTCAAACCAACGGGACATTGCGACGCGTCTATTGTCGCATGGCGGCATTGCGGCAGGGGGTGTCAGATGCGGCGGCTACCTTACTGAGGCTTCTCGATGATTTCGATGGCGCCGCGAGCGGCCGAGGCAACGTTCGCATCGGGGTCCCTTTCCGCGGCGCTCAAGTGCGGCACCGCGGGTGCCGCAGCCCCTCCGAAGCCGGACAGCGCAATGGCTGCGTTCAACCGCACTTCGGGAGCCGGATCGTTCAGCAGGAGGCTTGTCAAAGACCCGAGAGCCCAGTCCGCAGGCGCGCGGACACGAGCCAGGGCGAGCGCGGCCGCGGCGCGCACATTGGGGGCCGGATCGGACAGGCACGCATGTAGTTGAGACAGCGCGGGATGGGCCCGCTCTCCCAGTTCACCCACCTTTTCCACCGCTTGCTTTCGGATAGCGGGGTCCGGATCAGAAAGGGAGCGCGCGAGCAGCGGCAAACCACGCGCGGGATCGCCGGTCGCCCGGACCACGGCGGCGGCGCACGCAAGTTGGAGCGGCAAGGACGCCCCGGCAGCCAGAACCTCAAGATCGGGAACGGCTTCGGCGGC
>Ga0116191_1000831_pt1 | contig 26351 bp, 29 predicted proteins | sample AD_UKC111_MetaG_FD_89897 | JGI IMG/M metagenome (GOLD analysis project Ga0116191, IMG submission 89897) | Active sludge microbial communities of municipal wastewater-treating anaerobic digesters from Hong Kong - AD_UKC111_MetaG | ecosystem: Engineered > Bioreactor > Anaerobic > Digestate... | reverse complement strand
GAGGCCATGATGACATCCACGCCATTGGCGATCATTGCATCAGCAGCCTGGCGGGCTTTGGTGGGATCATTGAAATCGCCAGTGTAGTTGATGACGAGCTCGACATCTGAACCCATATCAGCAAGAGCCTGCTGAACTGCATGGACTTCCTGATAGGAGAAGGCGAGAGTGGAACCGCCGAGGTAACCGATCTTGCCAGTCTTGGAAGCAAGGGCAGCGATGGTACCGATGGCATAGTAACCGGTCTGGAAGTTGCGGTCGATGAACCAGAGGTTCGCAGGGGGTTCTGCAACATTTGCGTCACCTTCAGCGATGAAGACAACATCGGGGAAGAGTTTGGCAAGTTCGACGGTCTGGGTAATGAACTGTCCACCGTGGGTCCAGATGATGTTGTAGCCAGCATCGACGTATTCGCGCATAACACGATCAACATCGGCAACTGCAACACTTTCGGAGTAAGCGGTTTCGATACCCATGGTTTCCTGGACTGCGGTCATACCGTTATAGGCCAGGGTGTTGTAATCTGCGTCAGTGATGACACCAGGGAAGACAACAGCCAGTTTGTATTCTTTGGCTGGAACTTCGGTGGCTGCAGGGGCTTCAGTCGCGGCAGCAGGAGCTTCTGTTGCGGCAACTTCGGTCTCGGCTGCAGGTGCTTCGGTCGCGGTGGCGCAAGCGGCCAGGAGCATGCTCAAGACGAGAATTACAGAAACCAGAACAAGCACTTTCTTTTTCATCTTTACACTCCTATAAAAATATTTGGGCAATTAGCCCAACGGCGCATTTTACTACAAACTAATATTATCTTCAAAAGAGCAAGTTTACAATAATGGAATTAGTCGTTATTTCATGTGACAAACACAACTGGATTTTGACATTTGACATTATGGACAGACACCAGTTATAATAGTTGAGGTATTACCGCAAGTGCCGTGATCATTGGATATCGAAGAGGTGACAACCCAAATTTAATTGGATCGCCCCAGGTGACTTCTGAAAGGATCAAATATCGGCTGCCCGGTGTACCGCAGTCGATTTTTATTTTACGATTCCCCGGCGAAGGGAGGTGAGGACCATGGCTTCAGTAGTTTTACGACCGAATGAATCACAGGATTCATTACTGAAACGGTTTCGAAAAAAAGTTGTGAAGAGTGGTGTTTTAAGCACCATTCGCCGCAAGCGCTGGTTTGTCTCCAAAAGCGAACTTCGCCGCGTGGAAAAGAAAAAGGCCATCCGACGCATCAAGCGCCGCCAGTATACCAAGGTAGGCGAATAGTACGATAGATGGGAGATCAGCCTGATGGGCTGGATTGGAGGAATTATGGCCAAGGAAGAGGATAAGATTCAAGTAGAAGGCGAGATCATTGAAGCGCTGCCAGGAACCCAGTTCCGTGTGCGGCTTGAAAATGGCCATGAAGTACTCGCTTATCTTTCCGGACGGATGCGCCGTTATTACATCCGTATTCTGCTGGGCGATCATGTGAAGGTTGAAATGAGTCCATATGATCTTTCCCGCGGAAGGATTGTCTATCGTCAAAAGAAAAATGAACCGATGATGGACGAGCCCACACGATAGCCAATTATTTCTAGAAGTAATTAAATGAAACACCCGATACTGTTCAGGTATTCGGGTGTTTTTGTTGTTCCATATGTTCTTTGAGGATTACTCGACTACTTCCTGATCGGTCACGCGTGTCGTAACGTTGAAAACCGGTGGATTGGAAAATTGCTGTTTTACCTTGCATTGTTCAGCTGAACGGATTAAGGCATCGTAATACTTGCCTGGAAATTCAGGCGGGACCAGGATCTCGAGATCGACTGCCGACGCCAGGCCATTCATGGGATTGGCGTGAACACGCTCGATGATGCGAATGCCTTCAACGGGCAGGTTGCGCGACCGGCAGAACCCCAATACGTAGATTCCGGCACAGGTTCCCAGGGAAGATAGAAAAACAGCATAAGGTGTAGGAGCAAGTCCTTCACCACCGCCGGCAGGCGGTTGGTCGGTGGCCACCGTGTAGGGCCCAAAATGGGCATCAACCCTTGCGCCGCCCGGAAAATCAATCAACATTTCCATAATTTATCACTCCATTAATCGTTACATATTTGATGCAAACCCTGTGTAAAAGTTACACATCCCGCACCGTCCATTCGTGATTTATATCAAATGATTTATGATGTTTTCCACTGTAAATTAAGTATCCTCTGTATTAATATGAAGGATAATGACAACAAATAATCAAGTACCAACGGACGTTTTAAGAGATATCTCTGATAAGCAGTTAATGGAGCTGCGGACGATCCTGCAGAAAGATCAATATTCGGCGGGGCAAGTGATCATTCAGCAAAATCAACGTGCCACAGACCTTTTCATTCTGATCAGCGGTGAAGTTGAGATTACCCACCGGCCGTACGATGGACCTGCGTTAACGGTGGCAAAGGTCAAAGCCGGGGGTGTTTTTGGTTGGTCAGCTATCCTCGGCAGGGACAAATACTCTTCCACTGTAACCGCTTTGGAGGACTGCCGCGTTTATCACGTCCGGGGATTTAAATTGCAGCACTTTTGTGAGGAACACCAGGAAACAGGCGTGGTATTATTGGAAAAGATGGCTTTATCGGTTGCCCAACAACCAGCGCAAGTCCATGATCAGATCATGAAAATTCTGCAGTCTGCCATGGATTACCGGGAGGATAGTTCGAGCGAGGTGAGCAGATGAGTGAGGCCGGTTCTTATTCCGAAATTGAGCAGTTACGCGGTTTGATTGAACAGCTGAATTCCTACATTACCACCTATCACGGGGGCGAGGTGGAGTTTGTCTCGTTTGACGGCAAGGTCGTCAAGGTCAGGTTAGGCGGTGCGTGCATTGGATGCCCGCTTTCTCCGGTGACTCTGAAAGGCTGGGTGGAGGGTACGGTACGCCAGTTCTTTCCGGAAATCGAAAAAGTAGAAGCTGTGAATTGAGCGCCGGTTGAAAAACCGGCGCTTTTTATCAGTATAATTGGGCATGCATCCCATGCAACAGGCGGATTCCTCGTGGGTAACATAAATCCTTTTGCGATTATTATTGGCATTGGTGCTGCCGTTGGCTTATGGCGGGTATATGAAGGATTAATCCCGGAACAAAGGATACGGGGGTTATTCACTGCCATTTGGGTGTTGTGCGGCAGCCTTCTAGGCGCGCGCCTGGGATACGTATTTTTCAACCTGAATTATTACTCATTGCACCGGGGGGAGATTTTGAAGATCTGGGCAGGGGGTGTGAATGGTTTTGGAGCGTTGGTCGGAGCTGTTATTTTCACGATATTAGCTGCACTTGTTTTTCATTTAGGTAACTTAAGAACCCTTGATCTGATGACGGGTATGCTCCTTCCAATCTCGGTAGCTGGCTGGCTGGGCTGCTGGGCTGTTGGTGCAGCCTATGGTCAGAGCCTGGAACCGGGAACCTGGTGGGGATTGAGAATGCTCGATGATTCAGGAGTGACCGGTTTGCGAGTCCCGCTGCAACCGGCAGCGGCTGTCAGCCTGATCATTTTCCTGTTGCTGGTCGAGCGGCTAACACACCACCAGGCTCAAGGGATTCCATTCGCTGCAAGCGGCCTGGTCTTTTCATTGCTTGCCCTCCTCTTTTCTTTCATGCGCGCTGATCCAATTCAAACATTGTGGAACTTGCGCCTGGACTCGATTCTCTCAATTATTTTGTCGTTTGCTTGTACAATCCTGCTGGGATTTCTTGTTTGGCGTAAGAGAAAAAAGGATAAAATGAAAAGGCAGGAACGTATTGATGAGACGACTGCATGAATTGATCTGCGATGATGGTGCAGGCTGAGTTGCATTGGACTCGGTCAATAAAATAAAGAATTGAAACCATGATCACTCAAAATTGACACATTATTTTCTTTCAGGAGGAAATCATGCCTGATCTGACGATTGATACCGGTCTGGCACGTAAAGTTCTTACCAGTTTTATTAAAACCGAGGTGACGCGCGCCGGGTTTGAGCGGGTTGTTCTTGGCCTTTCCGGCGGACTGGACTCTGCGCTGGCCTGCTACCTGGCCGTCGAAGCACTGGGTCCGCAGCATGTGCTTGCCATTCGCATGCCGTACAAAACTTCATCTGCAGCATCGCTGGAACACGCGCAGCTGGTGATCGATGCCCTGGGTGTTACCTCGCTTACCATTCCCATTACCGAAATGGTTGATCCGCTGTTCGAACGCTGTCCGGATATGGATAACCGGCGTAAGGGGAATATCATGGCAAGGCAGCGCATGATCATTCTTTTTGACCAATCAGAAGCTTTCAAGGGGCTGGTATTGGGAACCGGGAACAAGACCGAAATTCTGCTGGGTTATTCCACACTCTACGGAGATTCTGCCTGTGCATTAAATCCGATCGGCGACCTGTATAAAACACAGGTCAGACAACTGGCTCGCGATATAGGCGTCCCTCAGGTGGTGATTGATAAAGCTCCCTCGGCGGACCTGTGGATAGGTCAGACCGACGAAGGAGAGCTCGGCTTTACTTATGAGCAAGTCGATCAATTGCTCTTCCTGCTCATTGATCAGCGCTATAGCCCAGAGGAATGTGTAGAAAACGGTTTTTCAACTGAATTCGTGCGCACGGTGCTCAAGCGGGTGCAGAAGAACCAGTTTAAGCGCGTCCTTCCGCCGATTGCCAGGTTGAGCAACCGCACTGTTGGTGACGACTTACTTTATTTACCGGATTGGGAATCCTAATTATTTCTAGAAAAAAAACCGGAGCAATTGCTCCGGTTTTTTTTATTCATTCAGCGATTCTCCCAGTTCAGCCCATTCCTGCATGTGTTTCTCCAATTCGGCCTGCAGGCGGGTGTATTCTCCTCCCAGCTGCTGCACCCTGCCCGGGTCTGCGGGTACGGCATCCAATTGAGTTTCGATCTCCTTGATGCGGGTTTCAAGAGAAGAGATCAGGGATTCGAGCGTCTGTAACTTACGTTGTAATTTTTGCTGTTCTCCCTTGCTCAGCCCTTTCTTTTCCTTAACAACAGGGGCGAGTACGATCTTCTGATCATCTGACGGTGTTGTTGAACCCTGCTGTGCGGCTTGCCTTGAAGCACGGTATTCACTATAACTGCCTTTGAACACGTTCAATTTATGTGTGGACGGCAGCACTTCCCAGACCTGTGTCGCCAGGGCGTCAATCAGGTAGCGGTCGTGCGACACGAGGAGGATCGTACCGTGAAAATCGGCCAGGATTGACTGCAGGATTTCCTGTGAAGGCAGATCCAGGTGGTTGGTCGGTTCATCGAGCAGGAGAAGGTTGGCGCCTTGCAGTGCCAGGCAGGCCAGTGCCAGCCTTCCGCGTTCGCCGCCGGAGAGGAGGGAAACCTGTTTGAACACATCATCACCGGTAAAAAGGAATTTGGCGAGATAGTCCCTGATCTCGGCTGGCAGCCATTTTGGGTTCACAGCCTGGATCTCTTCCATCAGGGTCCAGTCGGAGTGCAGCCCCTCGTGTGCCTGGGCAAAGTAGCCAATCTGCAGGCTGGAACCAAGAACGGTTTCACCGGCATAGGGCGGGATTTGCTCGAGAATGGTCTTAAGAAAGGTGGTCTTTCCGGCGCCGTTGGGGCCAATAATGGCTGCGCACTCACCGCGTACGAGGGTGAGGTCATCTACAGTGAATAACGGTTTCCCCTCGTCTGCATAACCAACGCTCAAGGAACGGGTGCGCAGTACGAGGTCACCGCTGCGGCCGCTGGAGGCGAGTTGAATGTGCATGGTGCGTTTCTTCATCGGCGGTGTGAGGCGGGCTTCGTCCAGCATACGCTCGAGGCGCTTGCGCCGACCCTGTGCCTGGCGGGTATTCTGACCGGCAATGTTGCGGCGGATGTACTCTTCTTCCTTTTCAATAAACTCTTGCTGTGTCTGGTACTCAATCAGCCGTCGTTGGTAGCGTTCCTCTCGCTGCAGCATGTAAGCACTGTAATTCCCGCGGTACTCCTCCAGCGCAGGGGTCATCTCAAGAATTGTCGTGGCGACCTGGTCCAGGAAGTAGCGGTCGTGCGAGACGATCAGTACCGCTCCCGGCCAGTCCTTGAGATAGGCTTCCAACCATTCCACTGCCGAAATATCCAGGTGATTGGTCGGTTCGTCGAGCAGCAGCAGACCAGGCTGCGCCAGCAGCAGCTTGGCAAGCATGATGCGCGTGCGCTGCCCGCCGGAAAGGTGCGCAACGGGGCGTTTTTCGTCTGCGCGGCTGAAGCCAAGACCCGTCAGGGTCATGCGGATCCGCGTTTCGTAGTCGTATCCGCCTTCGTGTTCGAAGCGTTCCTGGAGCTGTCCATACTGTTCGATCAGTTCTGATGAACCAGGGTTTTGGGAAAGAGATTCCTCGAGTATGTGCAGTTCACGCTGGCGCCGCACCAGGGAATCGAAAACGGTCAAACATTCCGCCCAAACGGTGCGTTCTGAGTTGAGCTGGGATTCCTGCGGCAGGTAGCCGATCTGCAGCCCGCGGGCATGTTGAATCGTTCCGGAGGAGGGTTCCTCTTCGCCAATCAGGATCCGCAGCAGGGTGGTCTTTCCGACGCCGTTAGGGCCGACCAGGCCGATGCGGGCTTTATGAGGGATGCCAAAGGAAAGTTCGGGGAAGATATCCAATGCCCCGAAGGATTTTGAGAGGTTGGTGACGGTCAGCAACGGCATGAAATCGATCCAAAAAGTGATACCCGAAGTATACCATAGGGATTATTTCAAGAAAAAACCCCGACTGTTTCAGCCGGGGTCCATTGGTGAAGCAGGGATGTTATTGAGCAATCTGCCAGAGGTAGAGCTGATTGTCTGCTCCTGCAGTGGCGATGGAATTCTGGTCAGGAGAAAAGGCTGCGATCCTGACTGTGTCTGAATGACCGGTGAGGGTCACCAGCAGTGAGGCAGAGGATACATCCCATACCTGCAGGTCGTTGCCTGACGTGGCTGCGATAAGGCTGCCATCGGGAGAAAAACCGACCGAAGCGCCGGACTTACCAAGTTCAAGTGAGGAAATCTGACTGCCGGATGCGGTGTCCCATAATTTTATCGAAGCGGCAACCGAACTGGCCAGCTGCGTACCGTTGAAATTCATTGCATAGGAGTTGACAAAATCCTCATGCGAGAAGGATGCTCCCATACTTCCGCTTTCCACGTCCTGCAGCTGGAGCGTTGCCCGGGCATGCCAGACCAGCCATTGCGAGCTTTCAACAAAACCGGCGTTGAATACAGGTGCAGCGGTTTCAAAACCGGTCAGCGTTTTCAATTCTTCGTGTGTGTTGAAATCAAACAACACCACTTCCCATGCTTCCATCTTGGTCACCGCCATGTAACGCAGATCAGGAGAGAAAGTGATTCCCCCCACCAGGTATCCGGGTGTCAGACTGAAGATTTCTGCATTTCCGGCACCCATATCAATCAGTTTGAATGTATTCATATCCTGGCTGATCACAGCCACGGTGCGTCCATCACCGGCAACGGCCGCGATGCGGTCGCCGGATGATGAATATACAGCCAGCGGATAAAGAGTGCTTGAATCGAGAACGGTAACGCCGTAGATCGGATTGCCGTTGGCGTCGCTGTTCTGCGTGATCACCGAGAGTGATTTTCCGTCGTTGGCCCAGGTGATTTGCTGAATGTTACTGACTGCGGTTTTATTTACCAATGCTAGATTTTGTGCATTGGTGTTCGTGATCTGAATCAAGGGTTTCTCTTCCACAACCGTAGTAGCAGAAGGAAGCGGAACCTCATCAATTACTGGAGCTGCTGTAGGGGCAGCTTCGGTTGGCGGGGGTGTCATCTCAGGCAGATTACACGCTGACAGCATCAGAACAAGGAGGGCAGTGATCAACCATGCCAGGTATTTTATTTTCATCATCAACCTTTCTTTTACAATAAATCTGCTTGAAGCGATTATACTTCCTGCCTTACGGCAGAAGATCATCCAGTTTATTCTCACCCCACTCGATAGCGCTCTCTTTTGCCTGGTTGATCCATTGATCAAGCAGGTCGTTCAGAGAGGCTTTTTGATGATTGAGCCAGTGGACTGCGGCATTTCTTAGTTCAATCTTCCACAACTCAACCTGGTCGGTGACCGCCAGTTTCATACTTTGAGTCAAATCGCTGGATTTACCTGTGAAAACCACTGGACGCTCGTTCAGCATCACCACTGCCTCGCCAGAGGCATTTGCGGGAACGGCAAGACCAGACTCAGAGGATGCGGGGTCGGCATCTGCGGCAAAGGCAGTGAAGGAGGCAATATCCTGTGTCTGAAGGACTACGGGATATGCGGTATCGCCGTCCTGGCTGCGCCATGCAAAGGCTGTGATTTTTCCGCCCTGCCTGAAACGGTATTCAAAAACGGCACCGGCAAATCCTTGAACCTGTCCCAGCGGTTTTGAATCTTCCAGCACCCGCTGTAGATTCGTTAATGCGTTCCTGGCGTTGATATTGCTGGAGATATCGGCGTTCCAGATGATGGTGGAAATCGAATTCTGCGCCATCAACGCCGCGGACGCCCGCACCAGCAGGTCTGCTTCGAGCTGCCCGGCTGAGATTTGCCTTCCAACCGAAAGGGCTTGCAGGTCGGAGGGACTCCATCCCATACCGGTGACAATGACCGGCTTGCCGCCCAACTGCCGCGCCAGCTCCTGTACGGCCTGGATCTCACTAGACATCGAAGTGGGTGCGCTCATCAGATTTGAGGAACAAGCTGATGAAATCAACCCTGCAGCCTGGTTCTCAGGAACCGCGGCACCCTGCACAGGTTGGTAAAGAATGGCATCAGCCCGCTTCCAGGCCTTGGTGGCATTCATCTCTAGCATGAAGGTGAGCGGACTCATGGCACAGCTGCCGGAAGACATCCCGGTCAGGCTGCCCATCCAAACCTGGTCGTTGGGATCGACGGTCTTGATGATCTTGCTGGCAGATTGCAGTACGTCTGCATAGAATTCAGTATTGGGAGAGTATGTCTCGTTTGGTGAAAGGGGAGTGAGGAAGGGAGCCATTCCATAGTAACTGTTGACCTCGCTGCCGATCTGCCAGATATCCACCGATTCCCCGAAATGATCAACTGCCGCCTGGACGAATTTTTCCCAGTGATCTCCGAATGCCACCGGATCCAGCGGCTGACCGGATACCGCCAGGTATACCGGTCCGCCGGTGAGTACAGCCACGACTTTCAAATTATGGGCTGCAGCGGAAGAAACCAGCAGATCGAGGGGGGTGACGGATGACCAGTTGTAAACGCCGGCGGAGGTTTCAATCTCACTCCAGTTGAATTCCTGAACAATATATTCTGCGCCTGTAGATTGCACCAGTGTCATGATGGAATCCACGTTCTCCAGGGTCAGTGCCGGCAGGGCGTTCATATCGATTCCAAACCCATCCACGCGGGTGGAATCAGCAGGGGAAATGGATGTAAAAAGCACCGCTCCCAGCGCGGCGACGAGACCAATGGGAAGAAAGTGACGAATAAAGAACGGGACCAGTTTCATGCGCAATTCTCCTGCTGGAAGGGTTGCAAGAAAAGCGCCATGCTATTTCAGTGTGCGCGGGATAATCAGTCTACCAGATCAGTTTTCCGATTCTGCTGTTGGTTGTGTTTTCTTTGCGTGCTGCCATTGGATCAATGCCCACACGGACAGGCTGAGCGCAACAAGGATCAGGAAGGTTCCCAGGTGCACCGTGTCCTGTAATCCGGCGACCTGCGCATTGATGGGAGCGGTGGTGATGTTTTCGATGCTGGTAATCCCGGCAGCAGCTTTCACACGTGTCTCCCAAAAGGCTCCCAGCAGTGCAATTCCGGCTGTTTGCCCGATGGTACGTGTTAGACTGAGCAGGCTGGAGGCGACACCAAGGGTTTCACGCGCGGAAGCGCCCATGATGGCGCTGTTGTTTGGCGATTGGAACAAGCCTACACCGATACCCACCGGGATGAAACGCAGGATATAGCCAAGCGTAGAAGTCTCAGCACTCAGAGAGGAAAGACTGATGTATCCGACCAGGAGCATGACCAGCCCCAGCATGGTGATCAACCTTGAGCCGATGCGGTCCGACAGGCTGCCTGCGAAAGGCGCAATCACGGCCACGGTTACGGGAGTGATTGCCATCAGCAGCCCGGTCACACTCGTGCTGTAATGGAGAATGTTTTGCAGATACAACGGCATGATCAGGGTGATTCCAGCGCTGACAATAAATGTAAAGAATCCGGTGACCAGGTTGATCGAAAACATACGGTTGTTGAACATCTTGAGGTCGATCATCGGGTAAGGCGTGCGGGATTCCACCCGGATAAAGAGCAGCATGGCGGCAGCGAAAAGTGTAAATAATCCATAGACGCGTACGTTGTTGAAACCGTTGTATTGACCGATGGTGAGGGCGATCAAAAAGGATACCAGGCTGACAAAAAGGATACCTGCACCCTTGAAATCGAATTTCTGTTTGGAGGCCTGCTGGTTTTCGGGCACAAATTTGGAAACCATGATCACACCAGCCACGCCTACCGGCAGGTTGACGAAGAACAGCCAGTGCCAGGCAAGCGATTCGAGGATCAGACCTCCGATGGTTGGGCCGGTGATGATCCCCACCGAAACCAGTGTGCCGAAGATGCCAAGGGCTTTTCCGCGCTCATTCGACGGGAAGGCCTCGGTTACCAAGGCTGTGCCGAGTGCCATGAGCATCGAACCGCCGACTGCCTGCAGCACACGGAAGCCAATCAGCCAGTAGATGTTGGGTGAAATACCGCAAAGACCTGAACCAACTGTGAAAATGACCAGCCCTGCCAGGTAAAGCTTTTTCTTGCCGATCATGTCTCCGAGCCGGCCAATGGAGAGCATGAAGGTGCAGAGGGTCAGCATGTAGGCCAGCACCACCCACTCGACAACTGCCAGAGGTTGATTGAGGTCTTTAACGAGGGTGTTTAAGCCAATATTGACAATTGTGCCGTCGATGGTGGCCAAAAAGACACCCATCCCGACAGAAAGCAGAACGATCCATTTCTTTCGATAATCAACCATAGTGTGACTTGCTCCGGCACCGCATCAGTCAGTGTGAAACAAGATTATAACATCTGCCAAATCTTGGCAGGATGCTTGACAGGCTAGAAAAATTCATCCAGAATGAAAAGACTGGGAACCTGGAGAAGAGAATATGCAAAAAGACGAAAAATTTGACGTGCTGATCCTGATTGCCCGCCCGGCTGCCGGGAAAAGCGAGGTGATCGATTATCTGAAGCGCACACCAGTGGACGAGCGCCTGCAGAGGTTTCACGTTGGAAAGATAGAAGAAATTGATGATTTCCCCATGCTTTGGACCTGGTTCGAGGAGGATGCACTGCTGGAGCGAATGGGGCATCCGCGGTTGCATACGGATTCCGACGGATATTTTCTGCACACCTATTTTTGGAATTTGCTGATCGAGCGGATGGGGCTTGAATATCAGAAGAAGCAGCGCGACGTGCCCGGGCTTGACGCTGAATATACAACGCTGGTTGAGTTTTCCCGCGGAAAGGAACATGGCGGATATCAATCAGCTTTCCAGCACCTGCTGCCGGAGATGGTGGAACGCGCGGCGGTCTTGTACCTGGACGTCAGCTGGGAGGAGTCACTGCGCAAAAACCGCAGGCGTTTCAACCCTGACAAACCTGACAGCATTCTGGAGCACGGTCTGCCGGATGCCAAGCTGGAACGGATGTACCGCGAGGTGGACTGGCCTGAGGTGAGCGGCAGCGATCCTGCTTTTTTAAACATCCAGGGGTATAAAGTTCCCTATGTTGTCTTTGACAATTCCGACGATGTCACAACTGAACGCGGTTCTGCCCTGGGCGAACGCCTGGAACAGGTAACAGGCGAGTTGTGGAAACGTTACTGTAAAAGGAAGTAATTTTTATAAACCAGAGGATAATCAGGGAACGATTACTCTCACGCAGCGCGGAAGGACTGTCACATTGATCGGAGTCTGCCCTAACAGCTCGCCGTCTGCCTGAACCGGGATGGGGGGATTGGTGCGGATTGTAATTGATTTGACAGCGGAAATTTGACGGTATTTTGGGGCACGCTTCTGATGTTTTATGAACGCCTGCCAGAATAACGACGGCAGATCGAGTATGGTACGCGCTCTGAAGATTAACAGGTCAACTTTGCCGTCGTCTGGTTTGATGTTGAGCACATTTTCGATCGCGTTAAAGCCGACCATGCCGTAATTGGCAACGAAGATTTCAGTTGCGCGCCCGCGGTATTGAATACCGTCTGCTTTGATCACATACCGCCTGAGCTGAAAACCAAAGATCTGTTTGAAAATATTGGTGAAATATGCCCAATTGCCGAACTTTCGTTTTTCTTTTCGGGCTGTGTTCTGGATCATAGTGGAGCTGAAACCAATCCCGATATTCATTGCATGGATCGTATTCCCGACTTCCATCAAATCCAGTTTCTTAATGTGGTGTGTACCAAGCATTAGATTTATTGCCCTCAGGGGCATAAAGGGAATTTGAAGCGCCCTGGCAATCGCGTTCCAGGTGCCGGTAGGGATGATGCCCAGCGGCACATGCGAATGAGCCATACCTGCTGCGACCGCTGCGATCGTTCCATCGCCGCCTGCAGCAACGATCAGATCGACACCGTTAGCAATCTCGCTGGCCACGATTCTTTCCGTATTCTCATTCTCTTCAGTAAAGTGAAAAGTTGAGTTCCATCCCGAGGCATGGAAACGGTTTTCAATGATCCGTTTCAGCAATTGAGCATTTACTCTTCCGGCAACGGGATTGATGACAATGAACGCTCTGGAATTCGGTTTTGGTGATGGTGATGGTGTCAACAGGCGAAGTGGTTGCATATATACATAATTATAAGAGCATAATGGGTAATTTTCATGGATCATATTGATTTCGGTTTGCATCTTTAATGGCCTCACGAGAAATCAGTGTTCAATAATTAGTTGACGGAATGATTAACCGGTTATAGAATTAAAAAAATTCAATATTGCTTTTTGGTGCCATTTCATTCGTGAAGGCTTAAAGGCGAAACCGGTGCATAATCCGGTGCTGTCGCGCAACTGTAATTCAGGAAAACCCTGATCAGCCAGGTCGCCCGCCAAAAAGTGTGTTACCACACTCTCGCAGAAAGGAGGTGGGCACCGGCCTTTTGGCCCGCGAAACCCCAATCTGATGCGATCGGGGTTTTTCTTTTTGATGCGCATCAAATTACCTTATAAGGAATCAGACTATGAAGTCATTCATTACAAAAATTTGTGCCTTGTTACTCCTGGTGGTCCTGCTCAGCAGCTGTGCGGTTCCAGCCGGAGAAAGCGGGACATCTAAAATCTCACTTGTGGATGGGTTGGAGCGCCCGGTTGCCCTGGAAAAACCTGCCGCGCGTATTGTTTCCCTCGCTCCTTCCATTACTGAAATTTTGTTTGCCATCGGCGCCGGCGACCAGGTGGTTGGCCGCGACAGTTTTTCGAATTATCCCGAGGAAGCCCTGGCGATTCAAGATGTGGGCGGATCGATGGGTAGTTATTCATATGAGATGATCGCCAGCCTGGAGCCTGACCTGGTACTGGCTGGTGAAATTAATACCCCGGAGCAGGTAAAATCCCTCGAAGACCTGGGTTTGACCGTTTACTATCTCTCGAATCCTGAGAATTTGCAGGCGCTGGATGAAGTGCTGGCGGCGGCTGGAACCCTGACCGGGCATGAAAAAGAGGCAGGCGAACTCGCTGCCTCTCTCAACGAGAGAATCAATGCTGTCCTATCTGCAGTAGCCAAGGCGGAGGCGCAGCCCCTGGTGTTCTACGAACTTGATGCCACAGACCCTGCCAAGCCCTGGACTCCGGGGCCGGGAAGTTACATGGACGAACTGATTCAAGCAGCAGGCGGCCGGAATGTAGGCTCGGTGCTGCAATCTTCCTGGGCTGAAATCAGCATCGAAGAGTTGATGGTCCAGAACCCGGATATCATCCTGCTGGGCGATTCCAATTATGGAATCACTGTCGAACAGGTTGCCACCCGCACCGGGTGGGAAAACCTCACCGCGGTAACCGAAGGCAACGTGTTTGCGTTCAACGATGACCTGGTCAGCCGGCCTGGTCCGCGCATGGTGGACGGCCTGGAAGAACTGGCGAAAATCATCCACCCCGAGTTATATAAATGAACAAAAAGAACAGACTGCAGCCCTATTTGATTACCACGCTGATCCTTCTGGCAGCGCTGGTGCTCAGCTTTGCGGTTGGCAGTGTGTTCATCTCCCCGCGGACGATGATCGACGTTCTCTTCTCAGCAGTCCGCGGGGAAGCCTCTGCTCTGGATCCCAATGGGGTCTATCTGAAGATCATCACCGACCTGCGCATTCCCCACGCTGTTTTGCTGATGCTGGCAGGGGCAGCCCTGGCGGGCAGCGGCGGCGCTTACCAGGGATTGTTCCGCAACCCCCTGGCAGATCCTTATTTGATTGGTGTCTCTTCAGGCGCCGGTCTGGGGGCGGTGGCGGCCATGATGATTCAATGGCCGTATACAACCCTGGGACTGATGGTGGTCCCCGCGGCGGCATTTGCCGGCGGTATTCTGACAGTGCTGCTGGTGGCGCAGCTTGCGCGGGTGGGTAAAACCGTACCCACCACGAACCTGATCCTGGCCGGGGTGGCAGCAAGCGCGTTTGCATCCGCGCTGACTTCTGCCCTGATGATCAACTCCACGGGGGAGTTACGGCGGGCGCTGGTGTGGATGATGGGCGGATCGACGCAGACCGGGTGGGGGCCGGTGTGGGGAATTCTGCCGTACATGGTTGTGGGACTCTGCGGGCTGGTGATCATCGGGCATCCGCTGAACGTCCTGCAATTCGGAGACGAACAGGCACAGCAATTGGGAATCAGAGTGCAGCGTGTGCGCTGGTACACGATTGCGATCGCAACGCTCAGCACAGCTGCCGCGGTGGCATACACGGGCATCATTGGTTTCCTTGGTCTCGTGGTACCGCATATCGTGCGCCTGGTCTGGGGTGGAGATTACCGCAGGCTGATCCCGGTTTCCATGCTCGGAGGGGCAGGGTTGCTGTTACTGATGGATGTGATCGCCCGTTCAGTCATTGCTCCGCAGGAGATACCAGTAGGGATCATCACGGCACTACTGGGTGGGCCATTTTTCCTGTGGATTTTGAAACGCTCGAAATCTCAGAATTACTGGTGAACCAATGCTTGAAGTAAAGGAAATTACGGTCGGTTATGGTGAAAAACCAGTTTTAAAGGAATTGAGCTTCCGCATTCCGGAAGGAACCGTCCTGGCGCTGATCGGTCCCAACGGATCCGGAAAGACCACATTCATCCGGGCGGCAAGCGGAATCATCCCGCTGCAAAAGGGCAGCATCCGGGTCGAAGGCCACGACCTGCACAAAATGAATAGTCAGGAAGTTGCCCGGGCGATTGCAGTCGTGCCGCAGGCGCGCAGTATTCCGCCGGCATTTTGCGTTGAGGAGGTGGTAGCCCTGGGCCGCACCCCGTACCTGAACTGGCTGGGAAAGTTGTCGGATCACGACCAGATGATCGTCGACCGGGTTCTGGAACAGACGGACCTGGCGGCCATGCGCGACCGGAACGTGGCTGAACTCTCGGGGGGCGAACAACAGCGCCTGTTCCTGGCGCGCGCACTGGCGCAGGAAGCACCCTTGCTGCTGCTCGATGAACCCACGACCCATCTGGATTTGCAGTACCAGGTGAATTTAATGCAGCGTGTCTACCGGCTTGCGCATCCTTCCAATGCGGAGCTGGCTGCAGGAATCAAAGCCCGGACGGTGGTCGTCACCATCCATGACCTGAACCTGCTCTCGCGTTATACCGACCTGGTGGCACTGCTGGTGGACGGCCGCCTGGTGGAAATGGGTGCTCCCGCAGAAGTGCTGCGGCCGGACCTGCTCAGCCGTACGTATCACCTTGCGTTGGATGTGATCAAAGATGCTTCAGGTTATACACTGGTCACGCCTGCCGACGATCCAACTGATTTATAATATTGTTAACGAACCGGGTAAGGTCAGGTGGATCATGAAGATTAAAGTTAATTTACTGGCTGCTTATCGGTTGATCACCGACACCAAGGAATTGACCCTGGAGGTGCCGGAAGGCATAACCGTTGATGGTGTCGTTGAGAATGTATTGTGGTTGTATCCCAAACTGCGGCAGCATTGGATGGATGAGCACGGGGAGCTGTATGTGCATGTGCACATCTATCTCAACAAGGATGACATCACTACGCTGCCGTTGAAATTGGACACTCTCGTTAAGGAAAACGACGAATTTGATTTCATCCCGCCCGTGGCTGGGGGTTGAAGTCGATCGATGAACGGAAAATAAACTTGTCTGCAATCGAAAACGAGGATAAACAAAGAGCGAAAGATTCCGGGTTCCTTCGCTCTTTTTTGATCGTGTCTACAACGATCTTAATTAATTCAAGAAATAATTATCACATATCAACAATAGATTCGGGCGCACCGCAGTAGATTTGTGTGCCGTCTTCCAATATCCACCAGTCATCCTGGTCGATGGCGGATTTGTATTTACTCCATGCGGCGGAGTTTTCCTGCAGCAGCCGGTAGGCGCGCGCCTGTCCGATGCGGAAGCCCTGCCACTGGATGGCAGCCGGGTTGCTGGTCGCCTGTTCACGGCAGGCCAGAGTCAATCCCAGCTTTTCCTTAACAGATGCTGGAAGCGTAGGATCCAGAAAGCGGTCGATCAGTACTGGAACAGCATCCACGGTCAGGTCGTTCAGGTACACTTCGTCCAGCTCCTCACCCTTCAAGGCACGGTCGATGTTGCGGGCGGCGATAAAACCATCCACGTTGATTAATGCCAGGGTGGCACCAAACCCGACCACCATTACCAGCAGCGCCAGGGCGAAGTGTCCGCGCTGCCGGACGATCTCCAGTACGATGGTCACCAGGATCAAGCCTGCCAGCCAGAAGATGAAAATGTGAGTGTAAGTGCGCAACTGTGAGAAGCCGTAGGCGTCTTCATAGAGCATCAGCCGCAGCAGGGAAGAAGACAGGATGGCCAGCACGTTTGCCATTAAGAGCACAGCTAAAATGGTGAACCCGATGCGGGAAAACCTGGAGTCGCGCCTGGAGATGGCGCTTAGTCCCAGGTACAATCCCAGGCTGAGCACAGCCACAGCCACGAGTTCACCAAATCCGCGCCGGGCGTATTCAGAATAGGTGTAGCCGGTTTCAGTAATATTCGCTGTACCGCCAAACAGGTAGCGTACCTGGATGATCACAAAGGTGATGAAGAGCAGGTCGACTGCGCCAAGGATGATGCCGGTCTCGGTCCAGCCGAGAAAGGGTTTCAGCCAGGCTTTATTTGGTTCGGGTTTCTGCGTCTCACCTGAAGGATACAAGGCGCGCAGGTAGATACCCACCAGGAAGGTACCGATGACCAGGATGTAGAACAGGCGGAAGAGGTATTCAGGCAGGCGTTCGAGATTGAGAATACGCTTCAGCCAGTCGCCGAACACCGGATCTGCTGACGAAAGCAGCAAACCCAGCACTGCCACAATGGGAATGGCGATCAGAACACCGCGCAGGATGGGAAACCCTCTGCGCTTCCAGAACCCCGGCCGCTGCGGTTCATCCACCGGCGGGGGAGTCTGGGAACGACTGCTTAGCTTGATTGCACCCGAGAAGCCGCTGCCGATCACCTTTGCGAATTCCACAAAATATTCGCGCAAGCGGTACCACGGCCAGTAGCCATTGAGGAAGGTGGCGGCGAGCAGGATCATTCCGCCAAAGGTCAGGAAGAAACTCAAGACACGGGTGAAGGGCTCGGAGCGCCAGGCCATGACTGCCGCAAAACCGGCGGTGAGCAGTGTCACCAGAACGGTTAATAATGAAGGGCGTTTACCCTCGCGCCAGGCGAGCAAATATCCCGCGCCGAGCAGGACGGACGTCCAGATAAGAAATGAAACCCCCATGGGTTTGTTCCAAAACAGGAAATCGAATAACAGGGCTGCGATAAAGGCAGCCAGCCAGAACCATCTTTGATGTTTGGGCATTTTATCCTCGATTAATTCATCACTGTTGCGAGCACCATGGCCAGGACGACGACGATGCCGACGACCGCCATGACGATCTGCTGCAGGCGAATTTTCTTTTGCTGGGCGGAAATCCGCGGTTTTTTCGCGCCATTGATGTTTTTTTGCTGACTTGCCATGCATTACCTCACGTGACAAAAAAAGTTTATGTTTGAGAACCTATCAAAACCTATCAATGCCCTTGTGAATTCTATCATTGTTGGCGGGTTTATTTCTCGCAAGGGCGTAAAGAACAGAAAGGGTTATCTGAATTAACTCTTAATAAAGGCATGTTTCTCGTACAGACGCAGAGAACGCAGAATTAATCTGAATCATGGAAGGACAAGGGTTAACCAAATCAACCCCCGGGGAAGGGGGGTGCGGGCCTGTTTGTGATCATAACGGGGGATTACTTGGACTTTTCGCCTGCAGAAGCAGCAGGTTCCTTGGCTGCGGTGGAACTGGCTTTGGATTCTGTTTTGCCTTTGGTCTCGCCTTCGGCTTTGTGTTCATCGGTCTTGCTGTTCGAACTGTAGACGCCTCCGCCGGAGGGGGAGCGGTGATCGGTAGCATAAAAGCCCGATCCCTTGAATACGATCCCTACCGGGGTATAGACTTTTCTCAGGCTCTTCTTTCCGCACTCCGGGCACTTGGTGAGTACCGGGTCGGAGAATTTCTGAGTCTGATCAAATTGGATTCCACAATCTTCGCACCGATATGTATATACCGGCATTCTTGCACCTCGATCTATCAATAAAGTTTGACGCAAAACATTATAGTACCATCAAGGATGAGGGTCAAGAACAGGTGTATTAACCTTTTGTTAGAAAATATGGCTGATCAGTACGCGCAGTCCGATGCCGATGAGCAGGATGCCGCCCAGCAGTTCCATGCGTTTTCCGAACCGCGATCCCAGCCGGGTTCCCAGCAGGCTGCCCGCAATCGAGAGCAGGAAGGACACCGCGCCGATGGACAGGGCGGAGGCGAGGATGGATCCATCCACAAATGCCAGGCTCAAGCCCACTGCCAGGGCGTCGATGCTGGTGGCGATCGAAAGGATCACCAGCGATCTCCCGCGGGTTGGATCTTCCGTTCCCTCGCAGTCATCCTTGTCAAAACTTTCCTTGACCATGCGCCCGCCTACCCAGAGCAGCAGGGCAAACGCGATCCAGTGATCGAAACTGGAAATGAGGTTAACAATGCGGCTACCCGCAAGCCAGCCTAAGAAAGCCATTCCCCCCTGGAAGAGGCCAAAGTGCAGAGCCAGTCTGAAGATCGAACGCGGAGTTTTCTTTGCGGCTGTGGTGCAAACTCCCAGGGAAACAGCAAAACAATCCATTGCCAGCCCCAGGGCGATCAATAATGTCTCATAAAATCCCATGCAATGCTCACAAAAATAAGGTGAGGGTATTATACCGTATCCGTAAAACGAATAAACTTAACTGTGAACTTGCTCCCGTTTCCTGAATCCGTTATAATTCAAACAAATGTTCGATATTTAAGGGGAAGGTATGCCGGTTAACTACCTCGAATTAAAGACACAGATCACTGCCATGGGCGCGGAGTCCAATCTGCGCATGGCGGAAATGGAAGCCAGGCTCGCGCAGTGCCGGGCCCTGCTTGATCAATATAATGAAGACTTGCTCGGGCTGCAGCGTATCGTGGAAGAAGCCGTCGCGCAGAAGAAGATGCTGCGCTGCGCCGTACCGGTAAACGATCCACTGATGTTCCATGCTGCCTGCGACCTGCCCGCCCCATCCTGCACCATCCTGGCCGCGGACGGATCGCAGATCATTCCCAATGCGCACGACAGCGTGCTTTACGGGCTGATCAACGTGGGTATCTTCCGCATCCAACCCGGCAGCGGCAATGTCCCTTCGGAAATGACCAATTCCACCCTGCTTTACGGGGATCATCTCTATATCAACGACCAATCCCCATCGGCGGATCTGATCTCACTGCTGCGCGACGTGCGTGAGCGCCAAATGCTGGCACAGCTAGCCCGGCAGGAATCCGCGCCGGTGATCACCCTCACGGACGGGCAGCTCGAGCTTTATCACGAACCGCGCACACATGAATCTTTTCGAAACGAATTCGATAATTATCTAAAAGCTCTCGATGACCTGGCGCTCAACAAGGTCATCACCGCCGGATACGTTAGCCGCCCGCGCGCCGACCTGGTGGTCAGCCTGCTATCCCTGCTCGCGGGCAGTGAAAACACCGCGGTAGACGCGCGCCCCTTTGCGGGCATCACCGACATTGCCCTGCTGAGCAGCATCCTGCAGCCGGGTGAGCGCTCGGCGATCTTCCGCCTGCAGTCCAGTTCGAGCGCAGCGTATGGCGGGAAGAAAGCGCTGCATTTCTTTTATCTCAACGCGGGTACCGCTTCCCAGGCGGCATATGCCAGGGTGGAGATTCCCCTCTGGGTGGCCGAGGATCCAACATCTGTCAACTTGCTGCAGTCCGTGCTCGTGGAGCAGGCGCGCCAGGCGGGCAGCGTTCCTTATCCCTACCCGCTGATCCGCGCACATGAGATCGCCGTGGTGCGCATGGACGAACGCCAGCAATTGACGGCAATGATCGAGCGCGAATTATTGAGCCGCGGCATTGAAGTCAGAAGACAATCTGAAAAACAATTTCATAAAGGCAACAGAGGAAGAACCAGGAGGTCCCGATGAGTCCCATTCCCATAGGTCGTTTACTCAGAGCCAATACCACCGGCTGCGACATCGGCTGCAAAGTGACACAGGGCAGCACCCCCTCATTTGGGGATATGGTGCGTATCCCGCTGACCAATCACAACCAGATTTACGGGCTGGTATACGATATTCACATCGATGACGACGGACTGGTAAACCAACTCGCAACAGCGGATGTCTCAAGGGAAATCATCGAGGACAACCGCCAAAACCGCAACGTGCCGGTGGAGATGAGCGTGGTGTTCATCGGGTGGGAGGACACACACGGTAAAGTGCACCACACGCGCGTGCCGTATCCTCCGCTGACATTGGATGAAATCTTCCCCTGCGACGAGGAAGAGGTGCGAAAATTCACCCAGGACGGCAGCTTTGGCTACTTACGGATCATCCTGCGCAACCTGGAATTGCCCGCTGTTGACCTTGTCACCGCGCACCTGCGCCAGGTGCTGGCTGCCCGCAGCGGCATCGACGCTGACCAGGCACTCGAGGCCTCACTTGGTGAAGTAATTGCCATGCTGAAAGACGATTACCCGCAGTTGATGGACGTGCTCAGCGCGGTTTCTGAAATCCTGTAAAGAAAGCGAGCCCCCATGACCCTCACAGATAATGATTCCATGCTCCACCCCGACGATCCGCAGAATACGCCCATCGGTTACGTGATCGGCGGCGGATTGAAAGCCAATTTATTCGTACGACTGACGCGCCCCGCATACGAGGTGCAGGAAGGCGGTTTTGTGGTGCTTGAAAGCGGCAACTGGCAGTTCTATGGACTGGTCACCGACCTGCAGCTGGGAGCGGCCGATCCGCGCTACGCCGAGATCCAGAACAGGGAACGCCTTTCGGCGCAGGTTACTCAATTACTTGCCAGCCAGACGCTCTATACCAACCTGGAAGTGCTGCCAGCGCTGATGCTCGAACGCGGTCCGGAATTAGGGACGGAAGAATACGAAAACTGGCGCAAGTCACTCACTGAAGAACCGCGACCGCTGCCGATCAAGACCGTGCCGGCGCACCACGCGGTGGCGCGTTTGGCTTCTGCCGGTGACGTGGCCGAGATCTTCGGTGTTCCCGGCGAGGGCGCTAACTTTGAGATCGGTCGCACGCGCGAACAGGATCACCCGGTATGCATCGACCTGGAAAAGTTTGTGCAGCGCAGTTCGGGCATCTTCGGCGCCACCGGTTCGGGAAAGTCTTTTCTCACGCGCATCATATTAGCAGGGTTGATCAAGCACAACGCTGCCTCAGTGCTGGTGTTTGACATGCACAACGAGTATGGCTTTGACGACACCGCTTCCGACACCGGAAAGCCTGTCGTTGGGCTGCGCACCAAGTTCCCGGGGCGGGTGACGGTGGCCGGGCTTTGCCGAGGTAGCCAGATTCGCCAGCACAACCCCGATTTGCACCTGGAGTTCAACGAGTCGGATATCCAGCCGGAAGACATCGAGATGCTGACCCGCGAATTGAACTTGCGCGAGACGACCCCGATGACCCTTGAGGCGCTGGTGCATACCTTCGGCCCTGATAAATGGTTCCACGAATTCAAGCATATGATCAACGGGGCGGTGGTCGAAAACGATGAGGGCAAGAAGGTGCCCGCACCCGACAGCGTGGCCTTCTGGGCGAACCAGGCTGGGGTCAACCCGATGGCAGCAGAGGGGCTGCACAGCAAGATGTCGCGTGTTTTCAATCTGCCGTATATCGTTGAGGATGATCCCAACCAGAAAACTTCTGTCAATTCGCTCAAACATATCATTGAAGCCCTCAAAGCTGGCAAACACGTCATCCTTTCCTTCGGCGATTACGAGAGGGATCTGGATTACCTGCTGGTATCGAACCTGCTCACGCGCAAGATCCGCGAAGCCTGGGAGGAGGTGACCAACCAGTTCCGCGGCAAGGGCGGGGCTGAACCGCGGCCGCTGGTGATCGCGGTGGAGGAAGCGCACAAGCTGCTCAACCGCGAGATGGCTTCGCAGACCTCGTTCAGTACCATTGCGCGCGAGATGCGCAAGTACTATGTGACGCTACTGATCATCGATCAGCGTCCCTCGCAGATTTACGACGAGGTCATGTCGCAGCTCGGCACGCGCGTCTCGGGCTGGCTGGGGGATGAGAACGATATCGCGGCGGTGCTTTCCGGGCTGGCCGGGCGGGATGCCCTGCGCGGCATGCTCGCGCGCCTGCAGCCCAAGGAGGAGGTCCTGCTGCTGGGCTGGGGGGTGCCCATGCCCATCCTTGTCAAGTCCCGGCGCTACGACCAGGCCTTCTGGGATGGTCTGCTGGGAAAGGAATCCAGGCGCGACGCGGCTCAGAGCTTGAAAGAGTTAGGGTTTTAAAAAGAATAAAGCGAAAGAACCGGAAACGGCGAAAAGTTCGAACAAAAACAATATTTAGAAAAAGAATAGAGCGAAAGAACCAAAAAGAGCGAAAAAGCGAAAAGGAAATCCGTAGAGAAAAACAAAAGGGGACATAAATGGACGAATCTGGACAGAAGATTCTATACAAGGACGAGAGTTATCTCATCCAGGGGCAGTATTCGAGGTTTATAAAGAAATCGGGTCCGGGTTTATCGAATCTGTCTACCAGTTGTGCCTCGAAAAGGAACTGAAAGACCGCGGTATCCCATTCCGATCGCAGCCTGAATTAACCTTTACCTACAAAAATGAAGATCTTGGCCTGGTGTTTCGGCCTGATTTTCTTTTATATGACAAGATCACTATGGAGATTAAGGCAGATAAGGAAATTTCAGAAGAGCATCGAATACAGGTTTACAACTACCTTAAGGCTTCTCACTTGAAGCTGGGACTGTTGGTCTATTTTGGCCACCAACCCAGGGCGACCATCGAGAGAATTATTCTGCCTGGTAAACAATAAAAAAATCCAGTAAAGAATTCGGAACACCCAGATTTTTGTAACCCCCAGTTCTTTTCGTGTTTTTCGTTCTTTTCGCTTTATTCTATTTTGATCTTTTTCGTGGTTATTCTCTTACTTTATCCAAATGACCCAGAGAATAAATGTGGTAGCCAGGCCGGTGAGTACCCCGGCAACGACCTCGAGGGGGGTATGGCCGATGACTTCCTTCAGTTTCTTTTGGTCGATGCTTGGACTCTTGACGTATTCGTCAATCAGGCGGTTGATGATCACGGCGTGGTAGCCTGCCTCGCGGCGCACGCCGGCTGCATCGTAGATCACGATCATGGAGATGGCCACCGCGATGGCAAACGCCGGGTGATCGAAGCCGCTGAACAGGCCGATCGCCAGGGTGGTGGCGGTCATGGTCGAGGCGTGCGAACTCGGCATACCGCCGGTACCGAAGGCCTGTTTGAGATTGATCTTGTGATGCACCAGGTAATAGGTGGGAATCTTCAACAGTGAGGCAGCCAGCCATCCTGCAAAGCAGCAGATCAATTCAGGATATTTAGCGAATACACCCATCGGTTAATCACCAGTTTCAACCGCACCGGTATTGGGATTCAACTGCCGGATGCGCAAGTCAGCCTGCTCCAGCAGGGCGGAACAGTACTTCGCCAGTAATTGTCCGCGCTCATAAAGCTTCACCGTCTCGTCCAGCGGTTTCTGCGCAGTTTCAAGGGTTTCAACGATCTGCTCCAGCTCACTGAACGCCTGTTCATAGGTCAGGTCAGCCAGTTTTGATTCACTTTCTTTCATCGGATCCTCCTTCGGAAGGATGTTCATCAGTATGGGAGAGCACGCGGGATAGGATCATGCCGTCCGCGACGCGGATATCCAGAACGTCGTCGACCTGCGCCTGGTTCACGCTGCGCACGATCGAACCTGCATGGTCAGTGACGATGGCGTACCCGCGCTGGATCACGGCATAGGGGTTCAGGCTGGACAGGTGGCGGTACGCGCTGCGCACCTCGGATTGCATCAGCTGCAGGCGGTGCTGAGCTGCCTGATCCAATCTTCCCGTAAGTTCGTCAAGCAATTGCCGGTCACTGCGCAGGCGCCAGGCGGGTGAAAGCAACTCCAGCCGTGAAGAACGGTCGTTCAATAGGTTGCGCAGATCGGCAGAAACCTGCTGCAGGGCAAAGTTTAGCCGCCCAGCCAACATCCTGATCCCATCGAGCAAGTCTACTGCGTTCGGAACAGCGATCTCTGCTGCGGCGGTGGGGGTTGGCGCACGCAGGTCAGCGGCAAAGTCGGAAAGGGTGAAATCGGTCTCGTGCCCGATGCCGGTGATGACAGGCACCGAGGAATCAGCGATCGCGCGTACCACGCGCTCGTCGTTGAATGCCCACAGGTCTTCCAGCGAGCCGCCGCCGCGAGCCACAAGGATCACATCCATGCCGGGTTCGGCGTTCAAGGCCGCCAGTGAGCGGATGATCTGAGGCGGAGCTTCATCACCCTGCACCGCACACGGCGCGAGGATGACTTCTGTCAGGGGATAACGCCTGCGCAGGGTATTCAGAATGTCCTGCAGCGCGGCACCGGTAGCGGAAGTGACGATACCCAGTTTTGACGGGCGTTCCGGCAGCGGACGCTTGCGTTCCGGATCGAACAGCCCTTCGGCTTCCAGGCGGGCCTTCAGGCGCAGGAATTCCTGGTAAAGCGCGCCTTCGCCGGTCAGCCGCACCGCATCCACGTAGAGCTGGTACTGCCCGTCGCGTTCGTAGATGCCGATTCCGCCGTGAGCTTCGATGGCCATTCCGCTCTGCAGGGTCAACGGCAGACGCATGGCGGTGGTCTTCCAGACCACGCATTTCAAAGCCGAATATGGATCTTTCAGGGTGAAATAAATGTGTCCGGACGCCGGGCGCGACAGGTTCGAAATCTCTCCCTGTACCCAGACGTCGCGTCAAATCTCGTCGGTCTCGAACAATTCGCGCAGGTAACGCGTGATCTCGCTTACCGAGAGAGAAGGGGGTGGAAATAATGTTGGCTGCAGCATATTCCAAGGATAGCACAAATTGGCAATTCGTTCATTCATACAATCTCGTTCTTTCGGTTTTGTGGGTTGCGAGTAGAATTAGTTAACCAACGAAGAGGTGATGGAATGGATAATTTATGGTCTCCCTGGCGGATGAAATACATCTCGGATGCCGAGAATCCCGGCTGCTGCGTGTTCTGTACTGCACCCGAGAAGAACGACGATGAGGATATGTTGATCGTTCACCGCGGTAAGGCGGCGTTTGTGATTCTCAACCGCTTCCCTTATACCACCGGGCACCTGATGATCGTTCCATACGCGCATGTTTCGAGCATCGAACTGCTGTCCGCCGAGGTACGCGCCGAGATGATCGAGCTGGTCAACACTGCCCTGGAGGTATTACGCGCTGCCTATAAACCTGACGGATTCAACGTGGGGATTAACATGGGGTCTGCCGGCGGGGCGGGCATCGCGGAACACGCTCACATCCACGTTGTGCCGCGCTGGGCTGGTGACACCAATTTCATGTCCACAGTGGGCGAGACGAGAGTGATTCCTGAGGACCTGTGCCAGACGTATCAAAGAATTTCCGCGGCCTGGAAGAAATAGCTCTCGCAAAGGCGCAAAGGGCGCAAAGAAAACCTTGATCTATTACTCGCAAAGGCGCAAAGGGCGCAAAGAAAACCTTGATCTATTACTCGCAAAGGCG
>Ga0116191_1000822_pt1 | contig 26565 bp, 17 predicted proteins | sample AD_UKC111_MetaG_FD_89897 | JGI IMG/M metagenome (GOLD analysis project Ga0116191, IMG submission 89897) | Active sludge microbial communities of municipal wastewater-treating anaerobic digesters from Hong Kong - AD_UKC111_MetaG | ecosystem: Engineered > Bioreactor > Anaerobic > Digestate... | reverse complement strand
GGAAGTGACAGGCATGAACATACATTATAGCAACAACCGATTTCAGATCGGAATCAATGGTTTATACTATCGTTACAACCGCATGTACAACCCTGTATTGCATGATTACAATACCTATTATCTGCGCGACAGCATGAACACAAATGGGAGTATAGATTATTCGTATCGTTTTTACCGTCTTGTTTTAGCGGGCGAAACGGCCATATCGCAAAACGGAGCAGCGGCTACAATACATGCAATAGAATGGAAGCCGGCAACGCCTCATATTGAGGCCGTTTCGTTGCTCTACAGAAACTATTCGAAAGCATATCAAGCAAGCTATGCAAACGCATTTTCGGAAAGCAGCCATATCCAAAACGAAGAAGGCCTGTATATCGGTTCAACCCTTTATCCTTTTCCCCGTACTTCATTAACCATGTTTATCGATATCGCCCGATTTCCATGGCTCCGATATAATATCAATAAACCTTCATCAGCCGTTGATTTTTATGCAATGACTTCCTATTCTTTTTCGAAAAATTCCCTATTCGATATTCGTTATAAAATAAAACGGAAAGAAAAAAACACGACTTACCCCAACAACACAACAACCTCGGTTCTTCCTTATATGACGCATAAAATCCGTTTACGTTACACAGGAACCTTCAAAAATGGATGGAACATGCGCACAACCGTCGACGTAAATAGGTATCAGACAAAATACTTCCCCAAGGAATATGGATATATCCTCGCTCAGAATATTGGATATAGTGGGGATAACAAGATTTCGGGTGACTTTTTTGTAGGTTACTTCCACACCGACACCTATAATACACGCGTATATTCTTACGAACGTAATATCTTGAACACTTTTTATATGCCGTCATTTTACGGAAAAGGAATCCGAATAACGCTTTCGGCACGATACGCTATCCTTCGGAACGTAATTTTATCGGTGAAAGGAGGAGTTACCCGCTATTCAGACAGAGATACCCTTGGCTCGGGAACGGAGCAAATCGATGGGAACCTGCGCACAGACATTTACACCTATTTGCGATGGAAATTTTGATAGTTGCTTTTATAAGCAGTTATTCTTCGAATGTTTTTAAGGTTAATTCTTCTCCATCGAAAACGGCATAGGAAAAATAACGAATCCAATCGCCAAGAATAATGACGCGAGAACACTCGCCAATCGGCAGATCAAGCATAATATGCCGATGACCGAAAATAAAATAATTTATATCGGGCATTTCTTTGAGTTTTTGTTTTGCAAAGAGCACAAGGTACTCTTTGTCTTCGCCCAAATATTCGACCATCCCACCGTTTTCACGACTGTGGTTCGACCAGGCATGTGCCAGAGGAACCGTTAATCGGGGGTGAATAGCAGAAAAAAGAAAACGCAAAAACTTACTGTGAAACAACTTACGGAGGAACAAAAAACCCGGTGAATCATCACCCAACCCGTCGCCATGGGCAAGAAAAAATTTCTTGCCATTCCACTCGGCAATAAAGGGCTCAAAATGAAGAATCATGCCGCACTCTTTTGAGAGATAATCCGTGAGCCAAATATCGTGATTGCCGATAAAGAAATGGACCTCTATTCCCAAATCGCTTACTTCGGCCAATTTTCCAAGCACGCGCGTGTAGCCTTTCGGTACAACATATTTGTACTCAAACCAATAATCGAAAATATCACCTAAAAGAAAAATCGCACGGGCATCCTGCTTTACTTGATCGAGCCATCGGCATAATTTCCGCTCGGTTTCAACAGAATCGGCATGCCATTTCGACCCCAAATGTGCATCTGCCAGAAAATATATCCTTTTCTTCGAGATCATCCGTTGTATTCAAATTATAGCAACAGAAAAAAGAGGCATTGTCCCTTTCACATCATCCCTAATTCCAACCTGGCTTCATCATTCATCATCGACTGATCCCAGGGCGGATCAAAAGTAAGGTTGATATCTACATGATTGACTTCGGGAATAGATTCAATTTTCATTTGCACATCCGAAAGGATAAAATCGGAAGCAGGGCAAGCGGGCGAAGTGAATGTCATTTCAATGGTTACATTATTATTTTCATCCACATCTATATCATAAATCATTCCCAAATCATAGATGTTTACGGGAATTTCGGGATCGTACACTGTACGAAGCAAGGTAACTATCTGATCCTGTATCTTCTGAAGTTCTTCGTTCATTGTCTTTTATTTATACATTACAAAATAATCGCTTCTAACTAAACGAATTTTTTCACGTATTGTTTATGCCGACCCCTCAAAAAAATCGACTGCTCAACAATCAGATTGCCCCTTCATCCGCAAAACTATAATAGGTATGGTCGGTCACGATAAGATGGTCAAGCAACACAATATCCATGTAACGAGCGGCTTCCTTCAGTTTTTTTGTAAGCTGAACATCGTTCCCGCTGGGGACACAATTGCCGGAGGGATGATTGTGAGCCAAAATAATCCCCGATGCATAGTTATTGAGTGCTTCACGCAGGATAAGACGAATATCGACCACCGTTCCGGCTATACCGCCACGACTAACCTGCATGTGATCTACAATCTGATTGGCACGATCCAACAGCAAAGCCCAGGTTTCTTCATGATTGAGATCGATAAAGACAGAAGAAAAAATTTCATAAGCATCTTTTGACGAAAGAATCTTTTTTCGTTCCGCAGCGCCTGCCTCTTTTCTTCGTTTTCCCAGTTCCATGGCGGCTACTATAGTAACAGCTTTAGCTATACCTATCCCTCGAAAATTATTAACCAAATCACTCACCGCAAATTTTGCCAGTTTACCCAGGTCGTTATCGGCCTTTTGCAAAATTCGTTTGCTCAATTCGACAGCGCTTTCCTTATCATTTCCCGAACCAATCAGAATGGCCAATAATTCGGAATTGGAAAGAGCGGAAGCGCCTTTCATTAATAGTTTTTCGCGCGGTCGATCTTCTTCAGCCCATTGCTTAATGGAAATTTTCGTGGAATCGAAAGGGGTCATTTATTCCTTCACTCGTTCCACATAGCTACCACTTCGGGTATCTACCTTTACTTTATCGCCCGCCTCAATAAAGAGCGGAACACGAATTTCAGCCCCCGTTTCCAACGTTGCAGGCTTTAATGCATTGGTTGCCGTATCGCCCTTCAAACCCGGTTCTGTATAAGTAACTTCCAAAACAACATGAGAAGGGAGTTCAACCGTCAAAATAGTATCGGTATCGGCATGCACCTGTACATCCACCATATCGCCTTCCTTAAGGAAGTCTACTCCTTCGATCTGTTCGGCAGGGAGAGAAACTTGCTCAAAGGTTTCGGTATTCATGAAATTATACCCCATTTCATCTTTGTAAAGAAACTGAAATGGACGACGCTCAATGCGAACCTCATCTACTTTTACGCCCGAAGAAAACGTTTTATCGATTACACGCCCTGTTGTTACATTTTTTAATTTCGTCCGCACAAAAGCAGGTCCTTTACCGGGTTTCACATGGAGAAATTCCACAATGAAATAATATTGGCCGTCGACCTCAATGCACATTCCGTTTCTGAAATCAGCAGTTGTTGCCATAAATTATGGTTATAGTTAATATTGTATTCTGTATTTTGCAAGCAAAAGTAATTATTCCCCCTCAAAAAACCAAATCAACACCTTTACTAAATGACATGCATCCCTTCCAACGCCAGTTTAACAATGAACAACAAAAAAATAACCCACATGGTAACGGAAATGTGGCGAAACTTGCCGGTCAACGCTTTTAAAAATACATACGAAAGCATGCCGAACACAATCCCTTGAGCAATACTGAAAGCAAAAGGCATCATAATGATGGTCAGAAAGGCAGGTAAAGATTCCGTTATATTGGCAAAATTGATATTGACAATAGAAGTAATCATAAACAAACCTACCAAAATCAAGGCAGGAGCCGTTGCCGATGGAGGAACCATCAGAAATAAAGGGGCGAGAAATAAAGAAAGGGTAAACATCAATGCCGTTGATACGGAAGTAAGCCCGGTTCTTCCCCCGGCAGCAACACCCGATACACTTTCCACATAGGAAGTCACCGTACTCGTTCCCAACATTGAACCGAAAGTGGTACCGAGAGCATCGGCAAAAAGCGCCTTTTTTATTTGCGGAAAATTACCGTCTTTATCAATAAACCCCGCTTTGGATGCCACTCCCAACAATGTTCCAATCGTATCGAAAAGATTTACAAACAAAAAGGTAAACACCACGATCAACATGTCGAGTGTAAAAATATTTCCCCACTCAAATTTCATAAAAACGGGCGAAATATCCGGCGGAAGCGAAACGATACCTTCTTTTGGCATTTCAACCAATCCGAGAATAACGGAAAATATCGTAGATAGGATGATCCCGATGAGAATAGAACCCGGCACATTGCGATAATATAATACACTGGTCGCAATTAACCCTAACGAAGCCACCCACACATGTGGATTGGACATATCGCCCAACGAAAGCATGGTATTTTCATTTTTAACAATCAATCCGGCATTCTGTAATCCGATAAAGGCAATAAACAAACCTATCCCCACCGGAATGGCTTCTTTAATGGTTCTCGGAATGCTTTTGACAATGAGTTCTCGCACGTTAAAAAACGTAAGAATAATAAAAACGATTCCTTCGATGAACACGGCTGTAAGAGCCATTTGCCAAGAATAGCCCAAGCCGATGACTACCGAAAAAGCGAAAAAACTGTTCAACCCCATTCCCGGAGCTTGAGCAACCGGCAAATTGGGGATAAAGGCCATGAAAAGCGTGCCCAAAATACTTGCCAAAGCGGTCGCCGTAAACAACGCCGATTTATCCATCCCGGTCGCTCCCAATGTATTGGGATTGACCACTAAAATATAGGACATGGTGAGAAACGTGATGATTCCCGCCACAATCTCTGTTCTGACATTCGTCCGGTTTTGCTTTAAGTTAAAAAGTTTCTCCAACATTCTATCGTTCTTTTTAGCTTACTTTCAATTATTTAATAATAAACGCCAATTAAGAATTCTGCTTTTTGTGCAAAAGTAGTGAATTAACTTCAATATCAATTCACCATTATATCGCTTTATTCTGTCCCGAAACCTAACTCGAGTAGAAACAGGATCATTAAAAAATGCATTTCCCACTTTTTGCTCTGATTTATACAACATAAGATATAAATTTGTATTTTTGTGTTCCCAAAACAAAATTTCCAATAGTTTAAATATGTCCGATACAATAGCACAAAAACCGGTTATCTACAACACGCTTACCCGAAAGAAAGAAGTTTTTGAACCATTGAATCCGCCTCATGTAGGGCTTTATGTTTGCGGCCCCACGGTATATGGTGATCCGCATCTTGGGCATGCAAGGCCGGCAATCACTTTCGACCTGTTGTTCCGATATCTCAAATTTATCGGCTACAAGGTACGCTATGTACGCAACATTACCGATGTCGGACATCTGGAAAACGATGCGGATGAGGGAGAAGACAAGATCGAAAAGAAAGCCCGCCTCGAGCAACTCGAACCCATGGAGGTAGCCCAATACTATACCCTTCGCTATCACAAAGCAATGGAAGCGCTCAATGTGCTCCCTCCTTCGATAGAACCACGCGCCTCCGGTCACATCATCGAGCAGATAGAAATGGCCAAAACCATTCTGGATAACGGTTTTGCTTACGAAAGCGACGGATCCGTATATTTCGATGTAGAAAAATATAACAAACTCTATCACTACGGTAAACTTTCGGGACGAAACATCGAGGAACTGCTCGAAAATACCCGACAATTGGAAGGACAAGAGGGAAAACGCAAAAGCTACGATTTTGCCTTATGGAAAAAAGCAGCTCCTGAACACATCATGAAATGGCCATCGCCATGGAGCAAGGGGTTTCCCGGTTGGCATCTCGAATGTTCTGCCATGAGTATTAAGTATCTTGGCAAGGAATTCGATATCCACGGAGGCGGAATGGATCTGATGTTTCCTCATCACGAATGTGAAATCGCTCAAAATACGGCTGCCGAAGGAACTCCTGCTGTCAAATATTGGATGCACAATAACATGATCACCATCAATGGGCAGAAAATGGGTAAGTCGCTCGGTAATTTTATCACGCTCGAAGAGTTTTTTACCGGAAAACATCCGTTGCTAGAACAGCCTTATACGCCCATGACCATCCGTTTTTTCATTCTGCAATCTCACTACCGAAGTACCGTAGATTTCAGTAATGAAGCTCTTCAAGCCTCTGAAAAGGGTTTGAAACGATTATTGGAAGCATATGACATGATCGATAAAATTCCCGTCAGCAATGCTTCAACGATAGACGTCAAGGCTCTGCGCCAAAAATGCTTCGAGGCGCTCAACGATGACCTGAATTCTCCTATTCTTATTTCACACCTGTTTGAGGCTGCACACCTCATCAATGCCACTAAAAGCGAAGTAGAAAAGATAACAACAGAAGACAAGACCGAGTTAAAAAACCTCTTTAACGACTTTTTGTTTACTATTCTTGGTATTAAAAACGAAGTTGAAAGCAACGTTGCCGGTCATGAAGCTTTTGTTAAAGCTGTCGATTTACTTTTGACCATTCGTCAGGAAGCCAAACAACGAAAAGATTGGGCACTGGCAGACAGGATACGCAATGAACTGACTGCGTTGGGATTCGAAATAAAAGATACCAAAGATGGTTTCGAATGGAGATTGAAATAAAAAGACAATCCCTACTAATATGGACGAAAACAGAGTAACGTTTGTATCGAAAATAGGAATGGTAGCTGCTGCTGCAGGATCTGCCATAGGATTGGGCAACATCTGGCGTTTTCCAAGCCAAACGGCCGGCGGAGGAGGTGCCATCTTTATTTTGGTTTATATTGGTTGTGTATTGTTTTTCGGCATACCTCTGATGACAGCCGAATTTATCATTGGTCGTTCATCTCGGGCAAATACAGCAGGGGCTTTTCGCAAATTGGCGCCGGGTACACCTTGGATATGGGTAGGACGTTTGGGGGTACTTACCGGATTTGTAATCATGGGTTTTTACATGGTAGTTTGCGGTTGGACGCTCGACTATATTTTTCAATCGCTTACCGGGCAATTATTTTCCGTTAAAGATTATGCCGCTAACTTTGTCCAACTTCAGGAAAATCATTTGAAACAAACCCTGTTAACAACTATTTTCATTATTTTGACCGCTTTATTTACGTTGTCCGGCGTGAAAAGGGGAGTAGAAAAATCGTCCAAAATTTTTATGCCGATACTTTTTCTGCTTCTCATTATTTTGGGAATTCGTGCAGTTACTCTTCCCGGATCATCGGAAGGATTGGCTTTTTTATTTAAGCCCGAAATGAAAAACGTAAAATCCACCGTCTTCCTCGATGCGATGGGGCAAGCCTTCTTCTCGCTTTCCATCGGAATGGGATGCATGACAACTTATGCCTCCTATTTTAGAAATGATGTGAACCTAACAAAAACAGCCGTTCAAGTCTCCGTTCTCGATACCTTGGTAGCTATTCTGGCAGGAGTGGTTATCTTTCCCTCTGCTTTTGCACTAACGGCAAACCCCGATACCATTATTTCCGATCTGGTAGCCGGTGGTCCCGGTTTATTATTCATCACTATACCCCAATTGTTTGACCAAATGTCGCTATCGGCATTGTGGTCAACGTTCTTTTTTGTTCTTCTGGCACTGGCCGCCATCACCTCAACCATATCGTTAATGGAAGTAACCACTATTTATCTCCAGGAAGAATATCGAATTTCGCGAAAAAAAGCGACATTCTTTGTGTGTATCGGTGTATTCATTACAGGAACCATCTCTTCTTTCTCTCCTGAATTCTTTAATTTACTCGATTATGCTTCTGCTAAACTTATGCTCCCTATCGGTGGATTTTTTATTTCTCTTTTTGTTGGTTGGTATCTGGATAAACGAATGATCATGGCTCATATCACCAATAAAGGAACTATCAAATATGGTAGAGCATTTCTTAAAGGATATATTTTTATTCTTCGCTATGTAGCCCCCATTGCAATCTTAGCCATATTTCTCTACGGCTTGTTATCCTAACATTTTCGCAAAAAATCAAAACTGCAACATATATCGTTCTTATTGAGCCTTATCGCCACGCCATTTTCAGAAAAATCGTATCGGGAAGCAGGTTGAATAATAATCATCCGCTAAAGTCCTTTCATAAATCGGCGGATTGCAGAAAAGTTCTATTCAAGTGTTTTGCTCTTCCTCCAAAATGTATTACTTTTGTGTAAAATAAAGAAGGAAATCCATGCAGTATAAAATATTTCCACCTGAAAAATTACAAACCACCATTACCCTCCCCCCTTCAAAAAGCATCAGCAACCGTGTGCTGATTCTAAATGCCCTGAGTTGCAGCCCCTACCCCATTGAAAACTTATCTAACTGTGAAGACACCCAAGTACTTATCGATGCTTTTAACTCCGACTCCAATGTTTTCGACGTCAAAGGAGCAGGTACAGCCATGCGTTTTTTAACGGCCTTTCTGGCCGAAATGGAGGGAGAATGGATTATTAGGGGAAACAACCGCATGCACGAACGTCCTATCTATCCACTGGTTAACACCCTTATTGCTTTAGGAGCCGAAATTGAATATTTAGAAAAAGAAGGTTATCCTCCGTTGAAAATCAAAGGCAAACACCTAGGAGGAGGCGAAGTGTATCTTTCGGGCAACATGAGTTCGCAATTTGTATCGGCATTACTGATGATTGCACCCAAAATGGACAACGGTCTCATCATCCATTTGGAAAACGAAGTGATCTCGAAACCCTACATTCATCTGACACTCGGACTCATGGAGAAATATGGAGTGAAAGCAAAATGGGAAGGAAAAGACATCACTGTAAAACACCAGGAATATGTCCCCACCCCTATCAAGGTTGAAGCCGATTGGTCTGCGGCTTCCTATTGGTATTCGATAGCCTCATTGATTCCGGAAGCAGAAGTAACGCTCTTAGGATTAAACAGGAACAGTTTGCAGGGAGATTCTAACCTTGTAAATCTCTTTCCCGATCTTGGTGTGTCCACAGAATTCATTCCCGATGGCGTGATTATTCGAAAGACAAAAAAATCGGCAAAAAAATTCTTTCACGATTTTGTCAACGAACCCGATCTCGCACAAACTTTTGTGGTTGCTTGTTGTTTATTGAATGTACCGTTTCTGTTCTCGGGAGTACAAAGTCTCAAAATAAAAGAAACCGATCGCATTAATGCATTGAAAACGGAATTATTAAAACTCGGATATGTGTTGAAAGACGATAACGAATATAGAATGCTGGAATGGGATAAGGAACGATGTTTCCCACAAAAAAATGCTGTTATCGAAACCTATAACGATCATCGAATGGCAATGTCATTTGCTCCTGCATGCATACCCTTCGAATCTGTAATTATCGATAACCCGGGAGTCGTCGCAAAATCATATCCAAAATTTTGGGATGACCTCAAAAAAGCAGGTTTCACTATTGAAGAAAAAGAAAATTAACATGCTTAGTCTGTTTCTATTTATAGGAATTATCATTTTTTTCGTAATTGCACTTCATCTCTGGAATTCGATCCAGCGCAAAAAAGGAAATATAGAGGAAAACAAGCCGGCTCCACCCCTCATTGAGGGGGGATGCTGTGGCATGCATGAAGTTTGCGAACGCAACAATCTAAAAGCTGCCTTCGGTCAAAAACCGGAATATTTCGACGACGAGGAACTTGACGAATATAAAGGTAAAGACTCTTCCGACTATAGCGAAGAACAAGTTGAGAAGTTTCGAGAAGTTTTCTATTCACTTCTCGATGAAGAAAAACCCCGATGGATACACAGTTTGCAGATACGCAAAATTTCTATTCCCGAGCAAATGAATGATGAGGTAATGATGGTTATTACTGATTTGCGTACCCGAAAAGCACATGCATGATGTTTATTGAACATGAATTTATTGGAACTATTCGATTATGCTTTTTTTCGTAATGCACTATGGGGTAGCCTTTTTGCCGGCATAGCCTGTGGAATGATCGGAACATATGTAGTTTCACGCCGACTGGTGTTTATCAGCGGCGGAATCACACATGCATCGTTCGGGGGATTAGGAATCGGATTTTATTTCGGCTTAAATCCCATTCTCTCAGCAATGGGTTTTTCGGTCCTTTCGGCATTCGGCATCGAATGGCTATCAACAAAACAAGGTGTACGCGAAGATTCTGCGATAGCTGTCTTCTGGTCGCTCGGTATGGCTATAGGAATTATTCTTACTTTTCTCTCGCCGGGATACGCACCCAATTTGTCCGAATATCTTTTCGGCAACATCCTCACCATTACAAAAACCGATATTTGGGCATTGTTGACCCTTAGTGTTTTGCTTGCCATGTTTTTTTTGACCCATTACCAAGCCATCGTTTCCGTTTCTTTCGACATCGAGTTTGCAAAAACACGAAGAATATCCACTCGTTTCATCGAATATACAATGATGTTTTTTATTGCTGTCACCATCGTGCTGAGTATCCGCTTGGTTGGAATCGTCCTGCTCATGTCGCTGATCACCGTTCCACAGATGACGGCAAACGTATTCACCGTAAAATATTCTCACATCATCTACCTTTCTTCCGCCTTTAGTTTTGTAGGGTGCATCGTCGGCTTATTCTTGTCTTACTACCTGAATGTACCTTCAGGAGCTTTCATCATTTTTGTTCTTATCCTCATGTTTTTTATTGCTAAAGCAATAAAATCAATCGACAAAAAATCTAAAAAACGAACGAGAAACCCATCGACCGGTGATTGACAGGTCGGCTTTGGTTTGTACCCATTCCGATGCATGGGTCCCTGCATGAAAATTATTTTTTCAAAGCTTAAGAAAAAGTGAATGCCGGAAGTGAAATATTCAATAAATAGTGTAACTTTACAAAGAAATGAAAGAAAAGTTCTCAGTACCTTAAAATATAAATCATTTAAAGAAGGAGGATATAGCTATGGCAGACTTCATTAAAAATGCAGTTTTGGCAGGATTGGGTCTTATTTCGCTAACTAGCGAAAAAGCCGAAGAATTTGCAAAAGAACTTATTAAACGAGGTGAATTAACCGAAAACGAGAAAGCTAAATTCGTAAAAGATGTTTTGGATCAATCGGAAAAAACCAAAACAGAAATCGAACAGAAAATCGAGAAAACGGTCGAAACCATTTTATCCAGAATAAATATTCCTTCACGAAAGGAATTTGAAGAATTAAAGAATAAAGTGGAAGAATTATCCCGACAGGTGAACAAAACAGCATAGCAATCTTTTAAAAACCTCGATTTAATGCCGGAATTTTACCCACAGTCAGGGTTGAGTTTTCGTAGTAATCTGGATAAAGTCAAACGAAGTCGCCAGATCATTTCTGTTTTTATCAAATTTGGTCTGGATTACCTTTTGGATGTTTCTCGCGTAAACTTTATTACCAAAATACGAAGCCGTCGAAAAGGATATGAAAAATTATCGAGTGCCGAAAGGCTTCGTTTGGCTTTTGAAGAATTAGGTCCTACTTTTATCAAATTCGGTCAAATTCTGAGTACTCGCCCCGATTTCCTACCTTCAGACTATATCTACGAATTGGAAAAACTTCAAGATAAAGTTTTACCGGTAGAAACCTTACGGATTCGGGAATGTATTGAAAAAGAACTCAATAAACCATTAAACCAAGTGTTTAAGGAGTTCGATGAAAAACCTGTTGCTTCTGCTTCTTTAAGCCAGGTTCATAAAGCTGTTTTATACAATGGAGAAATTGTAGCCCTAAAAATTCAAAAACCCGGCATTCGGAATACCATTGAACTGGATCTTTCCATTTTGGAAAGCTTTGCAGATGTGTTGGAGAAACGACTGCGAAACGGTCCTTTTCACAGTCCCAAAGCTGTGGTGGCAGAAATAAAAAAAGCCCTCAGAAAAGAACTGGACTTCTTGAACGAAGCCCATAATTTCGATAAATTCAGAAATAATTTTAAGGGGATTGATTATATTAAAGTTCCCAAAGTTTATTGGGATTTGACTACCGAGAAACTGTTGACCATGGAATTTATCGAAGGGGTAAAAATTTCAGAAATCACCCAAGAAAAATACAGACAACAGTTTGACCTGAAGAAAATTGCCGATCGGGCTGCGGAAGCGCTTCTTAAACAAATCCTCCTCGACGGGTTCTTTCATGCCGACCCGCATCCCGGAAATCTTTTCGTGCAGCCTCCCGACACCATCGTGATGCTCGACGTGGGAATGACGGGGCATCTCGACGAAAGGACCATCATCATCATTGCCAAGACCTTGCGCGCAGCCAACGAAAAAGACTATAGCCACATCATTCGCGGACTGCAGGATCTGGGATTGGTCGTTCAAAAAATAGACAAGTTTTCCCTGCGGCAAGATTTAGACGAATTGATAGAACTCTATTCCGATCGCCCTTTCAAAACCATCAGCATGGCCAAAATGAATCAGCAAATTTTGGAAATCATGATGCGTCACAAAATGGCCATCCCCTCAAATCTGGTAATGATGCTACGTTCCATTTCCATTGCCGAATCGGTAGGGAAACAATTGGAACCCGATTTCGATATGTTCAGCCTCGTACAACCTTTTGTCAGAAAAATATATTTTAAACTTTATTCTCCAAGACGATGGAAAGAACGAGGTGTAAACGTAATGGATGAAAGTGTAGAGCTCGTCGAACACTTGCCCCACCACTTATCCGATTTGCTCCGAAAATTAAGAGAAGGGCAGTTTGAGGTAAAACTTGAACATCACAAGCTGGAAGAAATTACCCAGGAAATTAAGGGATCGAGCAACCGAATTTCGGCAAGCTTGATTATCGCAGCACTCATCGTGGGATCTTCTTTAATTTTGCAACAAGGGATCGGACCTACAATTTCCAATGTTTCCATCATTGGAATTATTGGCTATATTCTTGCCGGCGTTTTGGGACTTGGACTGATCATTTCCATTTTTCGATTGAGCCGAAAAAAATAAATGCCGCTCTTCTGAAATTCGTAGCCGGCTTATTCGTCAAAAACAGGTCTTTCGGATTTTAACGACGGCGTCCCATTCGCAACAGAAGGCCAATCGTTTATCCATTGTATTTTGTCGAGCATCAATACCCTTCCCTTATCGGGATGCGCTGTCCAATAGGCGTGGTAAAACATCCAAGTTTGACCTTTATCATCCGCTACGATTTCCGAATTATGTCCGGTACCGACAAATTCGGTATTCTTACGAATAAGAATCTCATGATGGTTATCCATCATTGATTGACCTGATTTATCGACATAGGGGCCGAAAAGATATTCAGACCGCCCAACTACTGTAGTATACGTACTGTTCAATCTTTCACAACAGGTACCCGTGGAAGCGAATAAATAATAATAGCCATTGCGTTTATGAATGTAGGTTCCTTCGTATGCCGTACCTGCCACTTGTACTTTTTCCGCACCGGATTTCAAAGCCAACCCATCATCTGACAATTCAATGGCATATATCCCGTGAAAACTCCCCCAAAACAAATATTTTTCTCCATTCTCCTCGTAATAACACGGATCGATGGAGTTTTGAACATTGATCTCGTCGCTGCGAAAAAGTTTCCCGTGATCGGTGAACGGTCCTTCGGGTTTATCGGCCGTAGCCACCCCGATTCCGCACGCCCATTCTCCACCCCAAACCGACATGGAATAATACAGCACATATTTGCCGTTTATGTAGTTGATATCGGGTGCCCACAATCCGCCTCTCGATACAAAAGTAGGACGCGTTTGATCGGTAAAAGCGGTTCCCATAAACTCCCAATCAATAAGATTGGGAGAGCGATAGATCGGAATATTACGAATATCCTCTGTCGCATAAAGATAGAAATAACCATCATTTGCCTTTATTACGGTAGGATCCGGCAAACTGCGATGAATCACCGGATTTTGATATCTATCTTTATCTGTCGGCTGAGGAGTGATTACCTCACTCCCCTTGCACGACAAAAATAACAATGTATAAATCAATAGTTTAATATATTGCATATCTCACTATTTACCTGCTTAATCCGTTGTTTATCCATTTTAATCACTTCACGATCGTAAGTCATCAAGCCGTTCACTTCAACCTCCACATCGGTTGTCTGCGTATAAACCGCTGCCGAGAACCCATGTTTGATAAGCTCCTTAAGCTGACCGGCATATTTCACATACTCGTCCGTAACCTCTTTTGAACTGTTAAACTGAACGTATCCCCAGTTGCGATCAGGTTCCCACAAATGACCTTTTACGGCCCAGCCGATTCCACCATATTCACCTAAAACAGTTGCTCGTTGACCATCATATAAATACAGCTCGGGTTGGGGATAATTATGCAAATCCAATATATCGCCCACCGGATAATGATTGCCTCCACTTGCCGGATTAACCAAGCGGAAAGGATCGTATTGTTTTGTCCATTCTGCAATTTCTTTCGTTTTAAATTGACCCCATGCTTCATTAAAAGGAACCCAAACACCCACACAAGGATACGAATACAGAAAATCGATAATCTCTTTCCATTCCTTACGATAGTTTGCTTCAGATTCGGGTGAACGAAGCCATTCGACACCGTTAAAATATTGACGGGGTTGCCACTGCGGTCCACGATCGCCACTCGGCATATCCTGCCAAACGATCATCCCCAAACGATCACAATGCATATACCAACGCGCCGGTTCAACTTTCACGTGTTTACGAATCATATTAAATCCAAAATCCTTAGTTTTCTGAATATCGAATTTTAACGCATCGTCAGTAGGAGCGGTATATAATCCGTCAGGCCACCAACCTTGATCGAGAGGCCCAAATTGGAACATATCTTTGTTGTTCAATTGTAAACGCACAATTCCCTTATCATCGCGTTTTATCGAATATTTACGCATGGCTGCATAACTCTTTACCTTGTCCTGTGGTTTATTGTCGCTCCACAACGTAATTTCCAAATCATAAAGAAACGGACTATCGGGAGACCACAGTTTTACCTCATCGGGCATCGTGATTTCTACCGGCAGATGATTGATAGAGCGGCCTGAAGCAACCACCTTTGAACCATCCATAACTTTTACTTCTACTTTATCCGATGCCGAAGACTCATTTGTTTCCGCTACAATAGTCAACTTCTTGTTATCGATATCCGGGGTTATCTTTACATTCGTAAAATATTTCTCGGAAACAGGTTCCAACCAAACGGTCTGCCAAATGCCTGTAACCGACGTGTACCAAATACCCTCAGGCCGATTCACCTGCTTCCCTCGAGGTTGATAACTGTCGTTAGTAGGATCCCAAACCTTTACTACGAGTTTATTACTACCGCTTTTTAATGCCGATGTGATATCGAACGAAAATGGTGTGTATCCTCCTGTATGGTGTCCTACTTTAATGTCGTTTACCCATATATCAGCTTTCCAATCTACTGCACCGAAATGCAACAATATCCGATTGTTTTTCCATTTCGAGGGAACCGTAAATTCTCGCTGATACCACAATTCGTTTTCCTTTCCTACTTTCTTCTGCACACCGGATAAACTCGATTCTATCGCAAACGGTACGAGAATTTTCCCGTCAAATGTCGAAGGTGTTTGTCTTCCGACAGGGAGTATGGCATAATCCCACAATCCATTCAAGTTTTGCCATTCTGCACGCTCCATAATCGGGCGAGGATATTCCGGCAATACATTGTTTACATCGATTTCCGATGCCCATCGGGTTTTAATCTTATCGCCAGCCGGCTGCCACTGTGCAAAAGTCGAAAAGCTCATCAAACAGCCAATAAATACCAGAAGTTTTGCTTTCATTTTCATTTTGAATTTATTCTAAAGTTATTACTGATGGATTTCACCGTAAAAATACAAAGCAAACATAGCTCAAATTTTAGCAGCGCAAAGAAAAAAATGAATCGAAAAATATAACTATCATCTCAAAAATCGGTATCCTACGAAAAATCTTTAGGCAAAACCCCAAATTGCTGTTGGAAACACTTAGCAAAATACGAAGGAGAATTAAATCCCACCATGTAACATATTTCGGTTACCCTATAGTTGCCTTCTTTCAACAATTGAGCCGCTTTTTTTAATCGTGCTATCCTTAGGTATTCGTTAGGTGTTACATCGAGAACACCCTTGATTTTTCGGTAAAAACTAGCTCTGCTCATACAAAACTGATCGGCCAAATCTTCAATATTGAAATCCGGATTTGTAATATTTTCTTGTATAACCTCTTCCAATTTCTCCAAAAACTCTCCATCCGATTTATTAAGATCAACATTATTCATCCCAATAAAAGGATATTTCAAGAATGCTTCACGAAATTTTTCTCTATTTTGAAGAAGACTGGCAATTTGGGCAAGAAGGACTTCAACCGAAAACGGCTTTTCGATATAAGCGTCTGCACCCACTTCAAAACCCTGTACTTTTGACTGTACATTCACTTTTGCCGTAAGAAGAATAACCGGAATATGGCTAAACTCGATGTTTGATTTTATATGCTCGGTCAACTTAAAACCGTCCATTTTAGGCATCATGATATCGCTGACAACAAGATCTACGTTGTTATTTTTCAATACGCTCAATGCCTCCTCACCGTTTGAGGCCACTACTGTATTATAGACACCATTCAAACATTTCACGAGAAAATTCCTCATTTCCAAATCATCTTCAACCAAAAGAAGCAGAGGTTGCTTTTTCGACTTCTCTTTTATTTCTTCTCCGTTTTTCACCGTGATCCGTTCTTTTTGCAGCCCATCACCCCCAAGCTCTTTATCGTTCGGTATCCCTATCGGAAAAATAACATGAAATACGTTCAAATTATTCTCCACACGATATGTTATTGATCCTTTTAACAATTCGGTCAACGATTTGGTTAAAGCCAAACCAATACCTGTTCCCATAATCATCTTATCCCTTTCATTATTCAAACGGGTAAAGGGCTTAAATATTTCATTTTTAAACCGATCCGGTATTAACAACCCATCATTCTCGGTCACAAAATTAAGAGAGGAATTTTCCTTATCGTCGGTTGAACAATCGAGCGTAACTTGCACAAAACTGTCACAATATTTTATAGCATTATTTATCAAATTACTAATGACTTTAGTAAAGGCTTCAATATCTATTTTTGCTATAATATCTTTCTCCGGAAGTTTGAGTTTTAAATCGATATTTTTCTGTTTAGCTAACGGCATGAATCGTCCAAAAGTCTCTCTTACCACGTCTGACACATTGGTCACTTTCTCATTTAACGTATAAAGCTCAGCTTCCGTTTTTCTAAAATCCAGCAATTGGTTAGTCAAATCCAATAATCTATCGGTGTTTTTACTCATTACCCCCAGATTATCCTTTACATCGGCTGACAGCCTATCATTTTTCAAAATCTGTTCGAGAGGTGCTTTAATCAATGATAAAGGAGTTCTAATTTCGTGAGCCACATTAGTGAAAAATTCAATCTTTGATTCGTATAATTCTTTTTCTTTTTCACGCTCAAAGAAGCGCATTTTTTGCTGTTGAAGTTTTTTCGTACGCTGATGAAAATAGTATATAATAAGAAATGTAAAGGAAATCAAACATATAACATAAAATACATACGCCCACCAAGTTTTCCAGAAAGGGGGGCTCACGATTATATCTAACGTCTTCATCGCCTGATTTATTCCGCTCGAAGAATCGGTTTCAAAAGAAATAATCAACGTGTATTTCCCCGGATTTAAATTTGAATAGACAATAGATTGAGTGCCATTAGCAGGGATCCATTCCTTATCGAAACCTTCCAATTTGTAAACCACATTTTTAGGATGAAATCCGGAATAGCTCAATAGGGCATATTTAATGCTGAAAGAATTTTTATTATAAGGAAGTCGAATACATTGAGCATACAAAATGCTCTCTTTTAACGGAGAATTTTTATCGGAAACATTAGCAGGCGAATTATTTAAATAAAAATCCGTCAACACGATAGGCGGTATAGAGCTATCTTCTTTAAAAGAAGCAGGATTAAATCGCACAAAACCATCTATTGAACCGAAATAAAGAGTCCCGTCGGGTGCTTTATAACTCGATTTGTAGTTGAACTGATTGGTTTTCAATCCATCTTCTATGGTATAATTCTTGAACAATTTTTTATCGGGATCGAACCAAACAAGCCCGGCATTGGTAGATAACCACAAATTACCAAAATTATCTTCCTTTATTTGATAAACCACATCATTCGGCAAACCGTTCGAACTATTATAGGTAAAAAAAGTCTCGGTTTTTCTATCAAAAAGGCTGAATCCCCCTCCTTGAGTCGTCACCCACAATCTTTTTTTGCTATCTTCAAAAACGCTTGTCACTTTATTATAGGGCAAACTGCTCGAGTTTGCAGCATCGTGTAAGAAGATTCTCCATTTATTTGTGCCCTGATCAAACCGATATAGTCCACTAACGAAAGTGGATATCCAAATTTTACCCTCCGTATCTTCAAAGATGTCCTGTATGGAGATCCCTTTAAGTTTCTCTACTTTTGTGAAACTGTCGTCCTCATAATTATAGATATTTACTCCTGACAATGTGCCTATCCACAACATGTTTTGTCGATCCTTACATAAAGCGAATGTGCTGTTTTGGCTAATCGACTTCGGATCGTCCGAATGAGTATAGGTTACCAATTTTCCTGTTTTCACATTGTACTTGTTCAATCCTTTCGAAAAAGTACTTATCCACAATATATCCCCGTCTTCATATAAGGCATGAATATTTGTATAAAGTGAACTCAAAGCTTTTGGGAGCGGCAGAAACGTACGGCTTACCGGATCGAATAGATTTAACCCCTTATCTTCTGTTCCAATCCATATTTTCCCATTAGGTGCGCTACAAAACTCTCTTACTCTTTTACCTGTCAAACTATTATCGCATGCCATCGGATAAAACAACTCAAAATTGTTATACCGATCGGAATAATAATCTACTCCTCCAAAATATGATCCTACCCATATCCCGCCGTTATTGTCCTTATAAATGGAATAGATAGCGTTATCCGACAACGAATACGACACTAAACCATTGCTGCGCAGGTTAATTGTCCTTTCGGTATCGGTATCATATATATATACCCCCGATTCTGTTCCAACCCAAAGCGTAGTATTATTAATTCGTTCAAGGCATCTCACAAATAATGGATCACCATTTGGATCCTTATCCAACAAAACACGATGAGTTTGATTGATGGTATTAACGCTTACCAGCCCTTTTTGCGAGGTTGCCAAAAGGAGCTGATTATATTGGTCAGCCAAAACATCCGAAACTTCACCAATCTCATAAAGAAAATGAACATCATCTTTCAGATTAAATTCGGATACTTTTTTTGTTCTCTTATCGATTAGAAAAAACGGACAGGAATAGGGACACACCCAAATTCTATGGTTATTATCCTGACACAGACTCATCATCTTCATCCCATCCTCTACAATGGGAATAGCGTAGAAAATCAACTCATCCTTTGCAATGTCATATTGAAAAACGCCTCTTTCTTCAACTGCCATCCAAATATCCCCATCGTCATCCGCAATCATATCACTAACAACACCTTCAACCTTTTTATTTTCCGGTGTAATCCGATCAAAACGACGAAACTTTTCTTTATAAGGATCATAAACATATACTCCACTTTCCGTAGAAACCCAAATATTGTTATGCTTATCCTGAAGAATGCGTAAAAAAACATTATCTCTCAAATCACCATTGGGCGAAAATTTAAAAATTTTGAATGAAGTCCCGTCAAAACGGTTCAATCCATCCTTTGTGCCAAACCACATAAATCCTTGATTATCCTGAAAAATCGATCGCACAGTATTTTGGGATAATCCGTTATTGATATCGTAATGTTTAAATTGATAAGTGGTGGCCTTGGTACCAACCGAAGTAATTAAAAAAACCGATAAAACGAAAAAATAATGCCTGAGTCTATAAGAAAACATTTTAACTAAAATCAATGATTAATTCCTGCAGCATAATATTTCAACTTAATGGTATTCATCGCATGAATGATATAGCGATACCGAATAAGGGACATCATCGGGAGATACTCCCCTGTTTTTGTTGGGTTGATTGCCCATTTCAAACTGTAAAATTCCGCCATCAACAATATCCTGATAACGTATATAGTTCTTGCCATAATCGTGTCCGTTTAGTTTTGCAGATTGAATATACACGTTATCTCGATTATTATTGTTTGCTTCAATAACAAATTGTTTCCCGTTTTCTAGCGTGATCGTCGCTTTCCTAAAAACAGGACTTCCTATCACGTACTGATCGGTTCCCGGACATACACTATAGATACCCAACGCACTCAACACATACCACGAAGAAGTCTGTCCCTGATCTTCGTCTCCGGGATAACCGTTTTCGGTAGAATTATACAACTTTCGCATTACTTCCCTCGCTTTCTGTTGCGCTTTCCAGGGTGCTCCTGCATAATCATACAGATAAATCATGTGTTGAATAGGTTGATTCCCGTGAGCATACTGACCCATATTTGCCATCTGCATCTCAGTCATTTCATGAATTTTACCCCCGTATGTTCCTACCTTTACCGTATTAGGAACCGTAAAGACGGAATCCATCTTCGCAACAAAATTTTCGTTACCTCCCATCAGGTCGATCAATCCGTTGACATCATGAAATACCGACCACAAATAATGCCATGCATTTCCTTCGGTGAAAGGCCCACCCCATTCATAAGGATCGAAATTAGGTGTCCATGTTCCGTCTTCACCCCGTCCACGCATAAATTTTACTTCGGAATCAAAAACGTTTTTATAATTATACATTTGACGGGCAAATACATTTTCATAAAAAGAATTACCGATCATTTCTGCCAATTTAAAACCACAAAAATCATCATATGCGTATTCCAGCGTTTTGGCAGTAGATTCTCTGTACTTAGGATACGGAACAAACCCCAGCGTAAAATACTCTTTCCAGCCATCGCGTCCGTTCGCAGGCCCCCAAGGACCCTTGTTGGTGGCTTCATGATAATAAGCCTGAAGCGCTTTTAAGGGATCGAAGGTTCGTATGCCTTTGCTCCACGCATCTGCCAAAAGAGATATGGCATGATTGCCGATCATGCTCCCTCCTTCACCGGGAAACGACCATGAGGGTAACCATCCACACTGGTCATAGGCATCGAGCAATGCTGCCACATATTTGCCGTGCATATCCGGATGCATAAGAGCATTCAAGGGAAACTGTGCTCGAAAGGTATCCCAGAATCCGGTATCGGTGTACATGTAGCCATAATGAATTTTTCCGTCGTAAGGACTAAAATAATAGGGGTTACCCTCTTTATCCCATTCATAAAATTTCCGAGAAAACAGGTTAGCCCTGAAATAGCACGAATAAAAGGTGGCTTTCTCTTCTTCGGTTCCACCTTCAACAAAAATCTGATGCAGCTGATCGTTCCAGATTTTCCATGCAGCCTGTTTTGTTTCTTCCAAGGTGGAGAAATTGCCCAATTCGTTTCTCAAATTCAGTTCGGCCTGCTCCGGACTGATATATGATGACGCCACTTTAGCCTGAACTTTCACCCCGCTATCGAACCGTACCCATGCTCCAACACCTTTTCCTTCGTGCTCGCTTTCACCTTCCCAACTGCTATGGGTTGTATTTTCCCACGTCCCGTAATTACGAATCGGCTTGTCGAACTGAATGATGAAAAAATTTTTAAAGTTTTCTTTCAACCCGCGTCCGTTATGCACATAACCCGTTATTTTACCCTCTTGGGGATAAATCTTTACCCGGCTTATTCCCGTATAGCCATCCAAGATTACATATGCATTTTTCCCTTTGGGGAAAGAAAAACGCAAATGCGCTCCCCGTTCCACAGGAGAAATTTCTGTCGTTATCCCATTATCCAAAAGAACTTTATAATAATGCGGCTTTGCAATTTCATTCCGATGGCTGAATTTGGCTGCTCTGCCAAATTGATCAACAACAAGTTTTCCGGTAACCGGCATCAAAGAAAAAACCGCATAATCGTTCGTCCATGAACTACACTGATGTGCTTGCTGGAAGCCACGAATCGAATCTTTTTCGTATTGATATTTCCAACCATCGCCGTTTACACCCGTTTGGGGTGTCCAGGTATGCATGGCAAAAGGTAGAGCCGTTGTGGGATAAGTATTTCCCCTCGTCAATTCGAAACGGGAATTGGTCCCCTGCAATGTGTTGACATACTTGACCAAATCTACTTTCTGCGAATAAAGAGATAAAACATTTAATTCCACAAAAAGCAACAAAACAACCTTAACCTTATGATTTCTCATCCTCATTTTCTTCGATTTTATTCATTCAACAAATTAAAAATAAACCCAATCAACATTATTTAATTTCCTCTAATTTCGGTATCTGATAATCTGATTTGTTTCATTTATTATAAACCGGGAAAGCCGAAATTCTCAAACGAGCTGCTCCCATAGGTATCAACGTAATATCTTCTGTTTTCGCTTCGAATTTGCGATTTTCCATGATCGGCAATTCGCTGCACAACCCATATTGGTCTATTTTCCAAGTGACCAGTTTCTTCCCTTTCGCTTTGATTTCGATTGGAACCTGTTGAGGCGTGAAAGGAAAATTATCAGCCGGCCATTCTTTCTTTACAACAACAAAATTATCTTCCAATGGCAGGTTATCGTCAATTACCAAGGCGTAATTCCAGGGACTTGCCGGATAAATCTCGAAGGTCGGCCATTTAGCGGGATCGGCATTTTTTTGCCATTTGGAATCGCCAATTGCAGTTTCCGTACTGCTTACCATCTTATAATCCTCAGCAATTTTTAATGAGAAAGTCAACGGACCGTAATCGATACTGCGGCTTTGCTGATTAACCTGCCAAACCGATTGCGTCAATTTCATCGGAACATTCAATACAATTTCGTCATCTTTTTCCCATTCTCTCTCGATGCAGATATATTTTCCGTTTACTAAAGTGGTGTTCAACGATTTTCCGTTCAGAAGGATTGTCGGTTTATTTGCCCACGAAGGAATTCTCAAATACAGAGGAAATCTCACTTTTTGAGACGTCCGAATGGTAAATTTTATCTGCTCCTCGAAAGGATAATTCGTTGTTTCCACAATTTCGACCGTTTTACCGTCTGCAACCTTAACTCTTGCGTTACATGCTCCATAAATAGCTGCAATAATACCGTTATCGGGAGATGCCATCATCAGATGCTCGATAAAATAAGGCCATCCTTGCCCGTGGTTGTGCTGGCAACACCGGCTGCTGAACGGATTCATGGCCAAAAAAGGGCCACTGTTCTGAATTCCGGGACTATGATTCTTTGAGTCGCTGATCACATGATTGGGTGCAGTAAGATAACGCAACGCTTTCAGGTCGGGCATCATTGCTGCAGGAAAAGAATTGAATGCGACCTTTTCGCAATGTTCAGCCCAAAAAAGATCGCCGGTCATCCTCAATAACCATTCATCGGAAGCCATTTGTTCCACAAAACCACACGTTTCGGTTGCCTGTCGCGGATCGATATAACCCATCCGTGCATTTTCGTCAGCTCCGAACATTCCGCCAGGAACCTGACCAAACGTATTTCGAATCAGATGATGAACATTGTAACCGGCAAGAAGGTCTGCCGAATCTTTCGACAACATATAATAGGTCGCCGGTTCACGAAAGCTCTGTGCAATATTCACATTATGCCAGTTGGGTAAAGTTGAACGCTGCCGCCAGTTTGCCGTATTACGGTGAATTTTTTCGGCTAATTCCAATAAAAACTTTTCGCCCGTAAGATTATACAACCAATAAACACTCAACAAATTATCCCCACCTCGACTGTTTTCCCAATAATCTTTCAAAAAGATGTCATCGGGCAAAGCCAGTTCCCACTTAAAATAATCGGTCATCAAGTCGATTACGCGCTGATCGTTTGAATATTCGTAATACGACTGCATACACCAAAGCATAATCATGTTTCCCCACAAATCCGGTTTCCCGTTTTTCTCGATATACGGCCCAAAATAACCATCTTTTCGTTGACTTTTAAAAGCGGCTTCAATCCACGTTTTTGCTTCCTTGATCATTTTTTCGTCACCCAAAATATACGCCATATCGCCATAACCCTTCAGCCAATACGGCACTTCTTCCCAACCGTAATCGGTTCCCGTCCCCAACCAGGCATTATTATCTTTATCGAGCCAAGCACTTATTTCACCCAAATGACCGTTTAGCCCATTTTTTTGGCGGAGAAGCATCTCCAAAAGCCAACCCTGCGGTTTCACTTCTCCAACCGGCAATTTTATGCAATTCAGCGGGAGCAATGGTGCTCGGTTCTGCACATAATTCGTATTGACAGTTTGAACATCCGGCCTGTCCACTACGCTTATTTTCATATCCTTTTGAGCATGCACATCCAAGCAGAAAAATACCCCGGACATAACGACAAATTGCAGGAAAATCCTATTTATTTTTTTCATGTTATCTAATTATTAAAAAAATCAACCCTTTTCTCAAATCCGCCCCGTTTCTTCAAAACAAATTTAGATAAAAAACAAGATTTTATAAAGATTCGGATAAAAATTGTATCGTCCTGCGTTTTGTTTACATTTACAGTAAATGTATTTCAGGACAAGACACAAGACAAGACATGCTCATCCCCACCTTCCTCGCACCAAGGCCGTACCAAGGCTGCACCATCCTTGCATGACACTTTCATCAGGCTTGCACCAATTTTGCATAAAGTTCGCTCTGTCTCCTCTCCTGTATCCCTCTCTACATGCAGTAAAGAGGTAGGTTTGTGCTACACTATTTTCACCGATTCCGGTGATGTTGTCCCTGCTTTGAAGCAAAGGAAGAGCGAAGAAGGAGCGAAGGAGAAGCAATAAAAGGTCGGCAAAACCCATTTTATCAAACAAAAACTTCGTTTAGCCTAATACCTCATCGTCCAAAACAAGAGTATGAGGAGAAATCCGGCGGTTGGGAAATAGTTGAATCCGAAATATACCGATAAATCAATGTCTCGAATTCGATTTAAATTTCTCTGCCAACATCTTCATAAAGTAACCGCCCACAACCGAGCGAGCCTTAAATCCCACCCGTGTACCATCAACAGTATCGTGCCAATCGCTGAGAGGAACACGTGACGGCGTTTCATTGGCATACTTGTAAACCGGATCAACAAGCGCATTGAAATCGCCCGCATTCTCGGCAAGGGTTGCTGTCCACATAATCCAGTCGGATTTCGTATAGGTGGCACGATTATCCAACGGCAAACCATATGGATTTTGTTTGGTAAGATAATACGCAATCTCCTTGCGTGCTATGTCGGGATCAAAAATATTGAACCCCAAAAGCCTGTCCCAAATCAGATTATATTTCTGACTCCATGTCCCCGGCCGATCAAATGTCAGTCTGTAATGATCGCCGTCGTCAGCCATTTCTTTCCACTTAACGCCCATCTCCTTGGCAATTTGCAAATATTTTTCTGCTACCTCCTCTTTCCCGAGCATTCGGGCCAATTTTCCGTATCCGGCAATTCCCATAATCGCTTTTATGGAAAGATTTGCATTGTGTGCCAAATGACCTGCAAAATCGTCCGTACAAAGCTGATTGGAAGGGTCCAATCCTTCCTTTACCAGATAATCGGCCCAAGTAGTCAACATTTCCCAATGTTTGCCGGCATAATCGGCATTTTGCTCCCTCTCGGCAATGGCAGCAGTAAGAATAAGCATGTTTCCCGTTTCTTCCACGGGCATATCACCACCGTAGGTTTGTCCGTTGGCAAGGGGATACGTTCCTACATCATGAGCTGCAAAGGGTTTTGTCCATTTTCCACTCTCGCTGTAATAAAATATCGGATTCATCATTCCCTTGAGCAATTCGGGGTTGTAAATCAGAAAAAGCGGAGAGGAAGGATAAGTGATGTCTACGGTACCGATAGAACCGTTGCTGTTGTTTTCCTTCGAGAAGAACAAAAGGGTTCCATCATCGTCTTTCACCAATTTATGAGCCGATATTGCCTGCCGATATGCCAATGCACAAAGTTCGGCATACTTCTTGCCTCCCGCTTTGTGTGCCTCATCCATCATCTCTTTGTTAAAACGATCACAGCGTCTCATTATGGAACGATAATCCCTATCGGCTTCCTTGAAGACACGATAAATATCAACCTCTCCGTCCTTTTTCCAATATGGTGGCAAATTATCGTGGAAATACTGAACGGAATAAAGATCATCGTAACCAAGCATGATATAGTCTTCCACAAAACGGGAAGAAACGTTTCCCAAATCGTTGCTGTATGCCAAAACAGTCATTCCCTTCGTCATGTCGGAAGATAAAATATCCGGTGCTGTTGCGGAAATCCTTCCTTGAGTCAAAAAATCTTTTTTCGTCTCCCAATAATCGCCAAAATTCGTAACAGACGAAGATTCCGATCTCCCCGTCATATAAAAATATCCCCAATCGATACGCAAATCGTCACCTTTTTTCAGCAAAACGGGTTGTTCGATGGTGCCGGTTTTTAAATGAATCAGTCCGTTTTTATCGATTTTCTCGAACCCCACCTCCTGATCGT
>Ga0116191_1000818_pt1 | contig 26623 bp, 30 predicted proteins | sample AD_UKC111_MetaG_FD_89897 | JGI IMG/M metagenome (GOLD analysis project Ga0116191, IMG submission 89897) | Active sludge microbial communities of municipal wastewater-treating anaerobic digesters from Hong Kong - AD_UKC111_MetaG | ecosystem: Engineered > Bioreactor > Anaerobic > Digestate... | reverse complement strand
GCAGTAATTATAAAGATGCTAATGCTCAGGCAACCTATTAGGGTAGAACGCCAGGCAGTATCTTGTTTATGTTTGTGATTGAGTGCGTTCATCATTCAAAGTCAGTTTCAGCCGCCCAACGGCCTGGTTAAGCGGCGCGGCGGGTGCGGCGTATTACCTTCAACAGCAAGTGTGATGGTGCGTGTTTCCCCGCCGATTACAGCGGCGATAGCCGCGTCCGCTTGAACCGATGTTGGGCGCGGGTCTTGTTAATTGGTGCTCGATTCATTCGGTTTGGCGCTTCAAATACCTCGCGTACTCTTCGATTCTTCTGTTACGTGCGTTGATGAATTCCAGCACCCGATCTCTATAGATGAAATAGTCCTCAACACCCCGAAACTCCGGCGGAGATTGAAAATCATCGAACGGCAAGTAGAATCTAATGTTGCCCTGCTGGTCGACCAAGTCGTTTAAAAGAAAGAACTCAGTGTAGCATTCAAATGATTCAAACAGCTCGAAAAATGAGGCATATCTTCTCAATGTCTCCGTAAGTGGACTTGGATCATTGATGTAGTATCGCCTGATACACTCAAGAGTTAGATCGAATCGATCGTCAATAAGACGAAGTATCCCTCTGGCCTGATTTATTGTATACTTACGGTCTATCTGATTGTTGGGAAAAATGAGGTATGCGCCAATTGTTGACCCTCGATTGAACAGATCCTGAACTACCTCAGGTATCTGGGTGGTCAACCACTTCTTCTTCATCTGGTTCTTGTATGAATGAGTGATGGCATCACTGCCTAGTGAAAAGTCCCCTGATGGCGAACTGTAGAACAGGTAGTAGCCGCGTCTATCATCTCGCAAATCAAAAAGTTCCCCGCTGGGCAAGCGCTTGCGCCAAAGAAGTTTATGGTATTTACGCAGCGTGGGACTGGTGGCATCAGGGTCTCCGCCATTGGCATCACTGGACATGTCAAAACTTGTGTCAATCATGACGAACCTCCCGACATAGAGAGCATACCTTCTATGTATTTGACGCGCCCAACTATGTAGTATACGGAAATTCTTCCGTATACGCCTCTGAACCGATTTCCGTAAAACGTGCTCTTTGATACGCTTATCCGGAATATTTTCCGTGTAACAGCCCTCCTGCGGTGCTTGTGCGGTTTGCTGTCGTGTGCTAAAATGCGGATTGAATGTGTTCGGGCCCTGCCTAAATTATAGGCGAACTTTGCAGCTATGTCAATACACAATTCTATTTTGACTTGCACCCGTTTTTTTGCATAGAATGTTTCTATGGCGGACTCCCCTAAACTGCTGGACCTGATCCGGTAGACGTTGCGCCTCAAACATTATGCTCTCCGCACCGAAGAAGCTTACGTTCAATGGATTCGGCGCTTCATTCTCTTCCATAACAAACGCCACCCCCGCGAAATGGGGATGCCGGAAATCCGCGCTTTCCTCGTACACCTGGCGACCGAGGAACATGTCGCCGCTTCGACGCAGACCCAGGCGCTCAGCGCGCTGCTGTTCCTCTACCGCGAAGTGCTGCGCCAGGAACTTGATCCCCTGGATCTCGACGCCATCCGCGCGCAAAAGCCCAAACGCCTGCCCACGATGCTGACCAGGGCCGAAGTGCAGCAAGTCCTGGCTCAACTCACGGGCGTGCACCTGTTGATGGCGCGCTTGCTCTACGGCAGCGGGTTGCGCCTGCTGGAGTGCTTGCGGCTGCGCGTCAAGGTCGAAATTGAGTTGACAAAGTGCTTCTTTTTCCATATAATAAGCCCACTCTGTTGTGCGGGTTGCAAATGATGGATCAGGCTATGGAAATGCAGGCTTCGATCAAAGACGATCCCGAAGAACGTAACGGCGGCCCCGGTACGGCTCAGTTCGCGCACCTCGTGACCTGAGTTCGTCCAGTCCTCTATTCCAGGACGCCGGGGCCGTGATAGGGATGGCGGCTTTCTGTTAGCGTTGGAACATTTCTGGAATGGAGGACTCATGATTCTAAAACACCTCGAAACAGGCCCCTGCGTGTGCTCCACCATCACGGTTGGACGCGCGCGCACGTGCACCACCGTACCCCGCGCCTCTCTCAACGATGGCTCATGGGTTGGCACGGATCTCACAGATCAAATTGCCCCATTCCCCATCACCCATTACCCATTCATCCACTTACTCAGCGCCAAAGGTGGTTGCGCATGATCATTATCACCTACATTGTCTTGAGCGTACTCGTGTTGGTGAGCGCGGCAGCAGCGGTGTGGCTGCACAGCCTCATCCGCGCGGCGGTGGCGCTGGGCATCGGCAGCGCGATGTTGGCGATGCTCTTTTTCATGCTCGGCGCGCCCTACGCGGGCGGCTTCGAGTTGAGCGTGGGCGCTGGGCTAATCAGCGTGCTCTTCATCGTTGCCATCAGCTTGACGGAATCCATGGGGAAGGCGCAAGATGAATCGTAGCCACTTGTTGGAATTGCTGTTGTTGGCGCTGCTGTTGCTGGGCAGCTGGTATTTGGGCCGAGGCGTTCTCCGCGAAGCCAATCTCGCGCAACCTGCTACCGGCGAGCCGTTGGATTTCCGCACCTGGTTCTGGACGCATCGCAGCTTCGATCTCGCCGTGCAGGTGGGACTGGTCTTCGTCGGCGCGCTGGGCGTGGCTGCCGTTCTGCCCCGCGAAAAAGAAGAGGAGTGTGATCTATGCACCTGGCTATGACCCCCTGGCTCAACGGTTTGACTACAGCTCTGAGCATTGGACTTTTCCTGATCGGGCTGGGTTGTTTGCTGACCCAACGCAACGTCATCAAGCAAGTGATCGGTATCAAGATCATATTGCAGGGCGTGACCCTGGCGCTGCTGCAGGCCGGGCATCTCAGCGGCGATCTGCGCTTCTCACAGGCCATGGTCATCTCGGCGTTGATTGTCGAAGCGGTGGTGATTGCGGTGGCCCTATCGCTGATCGTCAACATCTTCCGTCATTACCCCTCTGGGGACGTGGACGATCTACGCCGGCTGTGGGGTTGAGCAACGCATGGTAAACTGGCTATTTGGCGGACTCGTGTTCGCGCCGCTCGCAGCGGCGGCGTTGCTGCCGTTCCTGCGACGCGCGCGCGTGCGTACCCTGCAGTGGTGGCTCGCGGGCGTGGCCGCCCTGGTGACGGCGTGCGCGACAGGACTGCTGTTCTTCATCGGCGAGACGCCGACCATCGCCTTCACCTGGCTGCCGGGGGCTGGCGCCATGGGCTTCAGCCTGGAACGTGCGGGATTGCTCGCCGCGCTGGCGACCTCGGCGACTGCGGCCTTTGTCCTTACACAGACGGCGCGCACGTCGCACGAGGCCAGCATTAGCGCCTGGTTGGCTGGAATGGTGTGGCTCGTCACGCTGGCGGCGGCCAATGCCGCTTTTCTCTCCGCGCACTTCCTGGCCCGGTATGTTGCCCTCGAGGTGGTGGGATTGTGCATCGCGTTGGCAGCGTTGATTGAGATCGGCGAAATGCGCGGGCTGCGTCGCGGCGGATTGGTCTATCTGCTGCTGCGCATCGGCGATGCCGGGCTGTTGGCGGCCATTCTGTTACTCGGCGCCCGCACTGGCACCCTGGAGATCGGGCCGGCATTGGCGGCGGCCCCGGCCCTGAGTGCGCGGGCGCTCGGGTGGGTGACGGTAGGTTTCGCATTGGCGGTGAGCGTCAAGATCGGGGTGTGGCCCTTCCATTTTTGGATCCGCGTGGGGCAAAGTCTCTCTCACCCTGGCGACCTGTGGCTCTACGCTACGGTGATGCCCAATTTGGGGCTGTATCTGCTTTACCGGACTGCGCCGTTGCTGGCGCTGCCCGGCGCGCTCAACACAGCTTTGCTGCTTGTGGGGGCCATCTCCGGCGGCGCTGCGTTGGCCGTGATGTTGTTCTGGCCCCTGCCCGAGCTGTTCCCGGTGTACGTCATGGCGGCGCAGGGCGGGCTGGCGATGGTTGTCGCTGCGGGCGGCGGAGGCGCAGTCTTGCCCTGGGCGATCCTGGTCTTCACGGCGGTGCGGCCCCTGCTCTGGCTGGTTTCGCGGATGCAGGGACGCGCGCGCGTGGCGACGGTGGGGTTGAGCGGCAGCGCGCTGCTGCTCTTCTGGATCTGGGCGTTGACGGCGACGCGGCTCTCCCCCGTGGCGCTGGTTGCGGCAGGCGGACTACTCGCGCTGACCCTGATGTGGATGTTGCTGGCGCTGCCGAAGTACACGCTGCGCGCGGCGCCGGCCTGGCTGCAGCGGGATTGGGAGGATGATTCGGAGGCGGCGTTGACGCGCTTTGCGACGCGCTTCCATGACCTGGTCGAAGTGCGGGTGTTGGAGCGCGGTCTCGATGCGCTGGCCGCGGGCCTGATGAGGTTTGCGCAACGCCTGTACCGCTTCATCGAGATGGGGGTGTTGGAACACGGTGTGGATAAAAGCGCCACTGGCATGATCGAAACTTCTGAGGCCGTCTACCAAACAGTGGAACAAGACAGGCTGGAGGGGTCGGTGCGCGGTCTGGTGCGGGCGGTTCGGGCCGGCGGCCATGCCTTGCGCGCGTTGCACGTAGGCCGTCTGCGCACCAATCTGATGTGGGTGGCGCTGACGCTGCTGACACTGGTGTTGATGCTGGTGTTGACTGGTTGAACGGAGGCAAAATGGCGATAAACCACATGCTATTGCTGACAATTCTCGGCGCACCCTTGTTAACGGCATTGGGTCTGGTCGTGTTCCAGAAGAAAGTTGCGCGGTCGGCGGGGTGGATCGCGGCGGCGGGCGCGGCGCTCTCGTTGGCGGCGGTCCTTGCCTTGTTGCCTGCCCTGCGCCGCGATGAGATTTCCGCCCTGGCGCTGCGCTGGATCCCCGAAGCCGGCATCGAATTTGGCCTGCACGTAGATTGGTTGACATTGCCCTTCCTGGTGACGGAGGCAGTGGTCACGTTGGTCGCCATCCTCTACAGCTGGGGCTATCACCAAGTGGATGCACGTACCCCGAATTTCTACGCGCTGCTGCTCCTGTTTGCCGTGGGCATGTCGGGCACCACCATCGCCGATGATATGTTCCTCTTCTACATTTTCTGGGAGCTGATGCTGATCGCCTCGTGTGTGCTGATCCTGGTGTGGGGCGATGGCGAGCGGCGGGGAGCGGTGGCGCTCAAATACTTCATCTTCACTCACGCCGGTTCGCTGATGGTGTTGGTGGGGCTGATTTTGCTGTACGGCGAGACCGGCAGCGACAGTTTCGCCGTGTTGCGCGCCGGGCAGTGGGCGCTGGCGCCGGGGCTGGTGACGGCGGTCATCACCCTGTTTATCCTCGGCTTCTGCGTGAAGATGGCGATCTTCCCCGTGCATCTCTGGCTGCCCGATGCACACACCGTCGCGCCGATGCCGGTCACAATCATGCTGGCGGCGGCGATGCTGAGCATGGGCGTCTACGGTATTCTGCGCTTTCCCATGAGCATCTTTTCGGCGGAGCAGCTGCTGCCGTTTGCCGCGCCGATGATGATCGCAGGCATCATCTCCGAAGTCTACGGCGCGCTGATGGCGCTGGCGGAGCAGGATGTCAAGCGCATCGTGGCGTATTCGAGCGTGAGCCAGATGGGCTACATTCTCTTCGGCCTGGGAACGCTGACCCGCGAGGGCGTGATCGGCGCCACGTTACACGTGATCTATCATGCCATCGTTAAGGCGCTGCTGTTCATGGTGATGGGCCTGGTCATCCGCGCCACCGGACGGCGGCGCATTGGCGAGCTCGGCGGGCTGGGGCGCTCCATGCCGGTGGTTGCGGTATGCGCGGCGATTGGCGCGTTGGGGATCGCCGGAATGCCGCCGTTGGGCATCTTCACCAGCGAATGGATGATCTTCTCCGGCGGCTTCCACACCGCCCATATCGGCCTTTCGATCGTCACGCTGTTCAGCTCGCTGCTGACCGTGATCTACGCGCTGCTCCTGGTGGGACGGATCTTCGTCGGCGCACCCCCCGAAGGACTGAAGGTCGGCCCGTTGCCGAAGGCGATGGTGCTTACCACCATTGCGGTGACGGTCTTGCTTATCATCGAGGGCTTGTGGCCTGCGCCGCTCTTCGATTGGGCGGAGCACGAATTGCTCCTGCTGCTGGGGGGGATTCTGTGATCGAAAGCACCGTATGGGTTGCACTACCACTCACTATCCTGACCGGGGGTGCTTTTGGCCTGTACGTACTGGCGCGGCTGCTGCGGTTGCGCAACACGCACCTGGCGGCGCTCACGGCGGGCGTGTTCGCTGTGGCGCTACTGTCACTGACGCCGCTCTTTGCGCTGGTGCGCGCGGGCGCGGCGCCCTTCTTCGGCGCCCCAACGCCGGGCAGCGCCTTTTTGCAGGCTGATGCCGCAGGCTTGTTGCTTACGGCCATTGCCTGTGGTCTGGGCGTCGCTGTGGCGCTCTATTCGGGGCATTACATCTCGCTTGATCAACGCTTCATCACATATTATCCCTTGTTGTTGATGCTGATCGCCGGCATGATCGGGATGTTGTTGGCGGCGGATCTCTTCAACCTCTACCTGTTCTGTGAGTTGATGAGCATCTCGGCCTACGTGCTAGTGGCGTTTCGGCGCCACACCGATACCGCTATTGAGGCGGGCTTTAAGTATCTGGTGATGGGCAGCGTCGGCACGTTGATCATGCTGCTAGGCATCGCTTTTGTGTATCGAGAAACGGGGCAGCTCACCTTGCCGCTGGAAAATGGGATCCCCGGCCCCTGGCGCCGCGCGGGGATCGCCTGCCTGTTGGTGGGCCTGGGCGTCAAAAGCGCCATCGTGCCGTTGCACACCTGGCTCCCCGATGCTTACGGGCGTGCGCCCAGCAGCGTCAGCGCGCTGCTGGCGGCCGTAATCTCCAAGAGCACGTTGATTCTGATGCTCAAGGTGGCGTTGGGGTTGGGGTTGCCCGCCGCCACTCTGGGATTGGGTCTGCTGCTGCTTTCGTTTTTGAATATGACGCTGGGCAACGGTTTGGCACTAGTGCAAACGCACACCAAGCGGTTGCTCGCGTATTCTTCGATTGCGCAGACGGGGTACATCATGTTCAGCCTGGGTATCGGACTGCGCTACGAGCTGCCGGCGGCGTTGCAGGCCGGTTTATTCCTGCTCCTGACCCACGCGGTGATGAAAGCCACGGCGTTTCTGAGCAAGGGCGTCTGCCATTTCTACTGCAACACCACACTGGTGACAGAGCTGCGAGGAACGGCGCAGCAGCTGCCGCTAGCGGCGCTCACGTTTGCGCTGTCGCTGGCGGGATTGGCAGGCATTCCTCCGCTGGCGGGTTTTGTCAGCAAGTGGTTCATTCTCACCGAGTGCCTGCGGGCAGCGGACTGGCTGGCTTATGTGGGATTGGCGATTTTCCTGCTGAACAGCTTGTTGGCCCTGGGCTACTACCTGCCGTTGATCGTGCAGCTGTTCACGCCTGCGCCGGCCAGAACCGGCGGCGCGCCAGCGCGCATTGGAATCTCGCCCTGGATGGCGGTGCCCTTGTTGACGCTGGCAGCCTTGATTATCGCCATCGGTCTGTATCCCGGTCCCTGGTTAGCCTGGGTGAGGTAAAACATAATTCGAAGGATCTCGCCATGAATCGGCAAGATATTCGGCTGTTACAGCAAATGCGCGGCTATCCGGTGTTGACCATCACGCTGCCAACGTATCCGTACATCGCCGGAGAACAAACAAGGCCCGGCGCGGCTCAAGAATCTGGCGACTGAAGCCGCCAACTGACTATTGGGCGAGTTTGACAAGCACGAGCAGCTCCCTTGTCAGATGTGCTTGACGATGCCGTGAACGACATCATCGAGACGGTGCTGAGCTTCCAGGAGCAGGTGATTTTCGTGGATAATGGCGACCTGGCACAGCACCAGCGCATCGCGTTGGTCCTGCGCTATTGAGGCTACTGAAACAGGTAGGAGTGCAAAGGATACCATGAAACTTCGTCTTGTAGCGATACTGTTGCTGGCAACGATGATGTCGGCGGCTTTGAGCGTGCCGGTGCGGGCGCAAACGGGGCAGGTGCGGGTGGTGTATTTCACCTCGCCGGTTTGCTCTTTCTGTTTGCAGATCGAGGAGCGCGACCTGCCGCCGTTGGAAGCGCGTTACGGTGAGCAGTTGTACATTCTGCGGGTGGATACTACTACCGCGCTGGGACAACGGTTGTTCCAGACTGCGTGGGATCAGTATGCCGTTCCGGCGGAGCGGCGCGGCACTCCGACCATGATCGTGAATGGTACGGTGTTGGTGGGTGCAGGCGAAATCCCCGCGCAGCTCCCTGGTCTGGTAGCCGACCTGCTCGTGGCGGGTGGCAACGATTGGCCCGCTATCCCCGGCCTGGAAGAGGCGCTCGAAATGGACGCCGAGCGCAAAGAAGCCGGCGACCGCCCGCTGTGGTTGGTACGGTTCGAGCGCGACCTGCCGGGAAACTACATTTCTGTAGGGCTGCTGATACTCATGCTGGCGTTGGCGGTTTTTGTGGCGCAACCGAAATTCTGGCGCACCTCTTCGCTGGCGCGCAAGATGACCGGAATCAGGCCGTGGATCAAGGTGGGAATCGCGTTGGTGGGGCTGGGAGTGGCCGTGTACCTCTCTTACGTGGAGACGACGCAGCTGGAAGCCTGGTGCGGGCCTGTGGGCCAATGTAACGTGGTGCAGCAGAGCCGCTTTGCCAGCCTCTTCGGCTTCCTGCCGATGGCGCTATTCGGCGCGTTGGGGTACACTGCAGTGCTGGCGACCTACATCTACGGCGTGTGGATCAAGGGGCCTTACGCGGGCGTCATGCCGCTGGCGAGTTTTCTACTCACGGCCTTCGGCTTTATCTTCTCGATCTGGCTGACCTACTTACAGCCCTTCGTCATCGGTGCGACGTGCATGTGGTGTCTGGCATCGGCAGTGACGATGACGTTGAGTATGCTCTCGAATGCGGGGCCGGGATGGGGCGCGGTGCAGTTAATGCAGAAGCGCGGCTGGCGTGGGTATCTGCGCACCGTGGAGCATGGCGGCGTTGCGCCAGCGTCGCCCGTTGCGGCAGCGCCGCGCCGGGCCAAAGCGGCTAAACAGTCGAAGCGGCGCCGGCATTAGGGTCTGGTGCCCAAAATTGCCTGGTAAATGCTTGAAGTTCAATTACGGAGAAGGTTATGAAGTGGTTGTTGCTCAGTCCGCCGGTAGCGATGGCCATGTTTCTGGCATTGGCGTATGGATTATACCGTTTGGGGGGTGTTCTGTCCGACGTCCAAAGTGAAGAGCTTCCCGGCAAACGGTTACCCTATGCCGGCGGCGAAGATGTCGCGCCGCCGCGCGCCCGGATGACCTATCACACCTTTTTGCGATTGGCATTGATGTTCGGTATTCTGCACGTCGCGGCGCTGGTAGTCTCGACGTTGCCGCTGAATCTGCTGTCCTATCGGGTGGCGTTGATCTACCTGATTGGCATCGGCATCAGCGTACTGGTGCTCACGGAGGAGCAGCTGTAAGGGAGCAAAGGCGTTGGGGCGCCGGGGAGCCGAACACCCATCACTCCTGACTCTTTGACTCTTGACTGGAGGTGATCTATGACCGAAAACTGGATGCAACGTCTGGTGCGATGGGCGCGGCGGAAATCGCCGTGGATGCTGCACTTCAACAGCGGCGGGTGCAACGGTTGTGACATCGAGATTCTCGACTTGCTCACGCCGCGTTATGACGTGGAGCGCCTGGGAATTCTGGCGGAAGCGTCGCCTCGTCACGCGGATATTCTGCTCTGCACCGGGCCGGTGACGCGACAGACGCGCGACCGGCTGCGTCGCATCTACGAACAGATGCCCGCGCCCAAGTGGGTGGTCTCTGTGGGCAGTTGCAGCTGTTCCGGAGGCGTCTTCCAGGGAGGGCTGAATGTTCTCGGCGGCATAGATCAGGTCGTGCCGGTAGACATGTACATCCCCGGATGCCCCTGCCGCCCGGAGGCTGTGATTGACGGACTGGCGCGACTGCTGACAAAGATTGCGTGAGGGAGAATGGTTCTTAAAAAACAGTGAGCAGAACCATTCACAACTCACTGCTCACCCGTTACTAATTTAGAGGAGACTTATGGATTTTGAACCCGTGATCGCTGCGTTGCAAGCGGCTTTCCCCGATGTGGATTTAGCGCCGCGCGCTGCGCCGCTGGATGATACATTCGTCACCATACCGGCTGAGGGACTGCGCCGCGCCGTGACGCTGTTGCTCGAAGACTGGCAGCTGCGCCATCTTTCCACCATCACCGGACTGGATACAGGCGAATACGTTGAATTGCTTTACCATTTCTGGCATACCCATGGGCTGACGTTGCGGGTGACGTTGCCTTACGCGGCGCTACGCATCGCCAGCATCACCGACTTGATTCCTGGCGCGGCGTTCTACGAGCGCGAGATCGTGGAGATGTTCGCCGTGACGGTAGACGGTCTGCCCGACCCACGCCCGTTCTTGTTACCCGATGACTGGGACGGCGGCGCACCGCTAAGGAAAGGCGTGTGAGCGGGTCAGCGAGAAAGCGAGTCATCCGCAGTCTCAACTTCCGACTCTTACCTCGCAACTCGCAACTCGTAATCGCTTTCAGGAGTACCCTATGACTAAAGTGACCATTCCTATCGGCCCGCAGCATCCGCTGCTCAAGGAGCCACTCTCGTTTTTGTTGACCGTAGAAGGGGAGCAGGTGTTGGAAAGTACGCTGCGCCTGGGCTATGTCCATCGCGGCATCGAGCGGCTCTGCCAGGAGCGCACCTACGTCCAGGCGGTGCATCTCATCGAGCGCGTCTGCGGCATCTGCTCACATATCCATACCACTACCTATTGCCAGGGCGTCGAGGCGCTTTCGGGGCTGCAGGTGCCGCCACGCGGGCTATATCTGCGCACGTTCCTGTGTGAGCTGGAGCGGATTCACAGTCACCTGCTGTGGCTGGGCGTGTTGGCGAAGAACATGGGCTTTGATACCGTCTTCATGTATGCCTGGCGCGACCGCGAGATTGTGTTGGACGTAATGGAAGAGCTCTCCGGCGGACGGATTTCCCATGCCGTCAACGTCATCGGCGGTGTGCGGATTGATCTGGATGCCGCACACACGCGCAGCATCCAGCAACGCTTCGATGAGCTGGAGCGGCAGGTGGAGAAGGCGCTCGCGCTGATCAACAACGAGCCCTCACTCAAGGCGCGAACGCAGGGTGTGGGGCTGCTCTCGGCAGAACAGGTCGCCCGCTATTGTGTGGTGGGACCGGTGGCGCGCGCTTCTGGTGTAGACGTGGATTTGCGTCGCGACTTTCCCCGCCCGCCCTACGATCAACTGAAGTTCAACGTCATCACCCATCCGGCGGGGGATGTCTGGGCGCGTACTTTGGTGCGGGTGCAGGAAATCCGCGAAAGCTTAAGTCTCTGCCGCCAGATTCTGGCGCAGCTGCCCGATGGCCCAACTTCCGTAGCTATGAAGCGCCGCGTCCCCCCCGGCGAGGTAGTCAGCCGCTCCGAAGCGCCGCGTGGTGAAGTGATCTACTACATCCGCAGCGATGGCAGCGACAAGCCGGCGCGGCTCAAAATCCGCACGCCCACCCTCACAGCGCTCATCACCCTGGCAGATCAGCTGCGCGGCGTCAACGTGGCCGATGTGCCGGTGGTGCTCTCCGGCGTGGATCTGTGCATCGCCTGCGCGGACCGGTGAGACGCCATGCGAGAACTACTGGCAGCTTTATTCAACTTGCTCATCTTCCCTGGTTTGGGGTTTTTGTTCGTCTGCGCGATGGCCTTCGAGTGGGGTGATCGCCGGCTGATTGCGCGCTTTCAAGGGCGGGTGGGGCCGCCGTGGTATCAGCCATTCGCGGATCTCATCAAGCTGCTGGCGAAAGAGGACATCCTGCCCAACGACGCAGAGGAGACCACGGCGGCAGTGTTGCCCATGCTCTCGCTGGCGGCAGTGCTCACGGCGGCGCTCTATGTGCCGGTGGCGGGCTACGCTCCTCTATCCTTCGAGGGCGATCTAATTGTAGTCTTGTTTCTGCTGAGCCTACCCACGCTGGCACACTTCCTGGCGGGGTGGGTGACGGTGGGCGTGTACAGCATTCTGGGGGGCAATCGTTCGCTGCTGCAATTCTTCTCTTACGAGGTGCCCTTTCTCATGGCGCTCAGCACGCCGGCGATTTTCAATGGCTCGTGGACCATCGCTGAGATCACTGCCCGGCAAACGGTCTGGAACATCTTCATCTTGCCGCTAGCCTTTCTTGTGGCGCTAGTGGGGCTGATCGGCAAGCTCAAGCGGGATCCGCTGGACATCCCCAAGGCCAAGTCGGAGATGGTTGCCGGCCCGCTTACAGAGTTTAGCGGGCGTAAGCTGGCGCTGTGGCGTCTCTCAATGGACATGCAGACGGTGGTAGGCGTGTTCCTGCTGGTGAATCTGTTCTCCGGCGGTGCCTCGATGCTGGCGCCGCTCGCCTTTGTTTTCAAGGCGCTGGCAATCCTCGCGTTACTCTCGACAGCCAGTGTGCTCTATGCCCGACTGCGCATTGACCAACTGGCGCATCTGGGCTGGCGTGTGTTGGCGCCGCTGGCATTGTTGCAGCTACTGGTAACGGTTTGGATGGGAGGGTGATGTCATGGTGCGGTTTCGTTCTTCGTTGTTGCCCGAAGCGCTGCACACGCTCTTGCGTCGGCCAGGGACGGTGCAGTACCCTTTTGGACCGGCAGAATTGCAGGAAGGATATCGCGGGCGGGTGATGGCTCACGGCGAGCGGTGCAAGGGATGCAGCCTGTGTGTGCGCGATTGCCCCGCTTTCGCTTTGGAGTTGGAGCGGAACGGCAAAGAGCACTACCGGCTGATCTATCACCCCGACCGCTGCGCGTACTGCGGGCAGTGCGAGCAGAGCTGCCGCTTCGATTGCATCTATCTCACGAATGAATTTGTCCCCGGTACAGCGGACCTTGAAACATTATCGGTGGTGTTGGTGGATCACAAGCCGACGGGCGAACAAGGGGGCAACGGAGCGGAGGAGCAAGGGAGATAAGGATCTGTTGGGAGAAGGAGATAAGGTGATGGTCGCTTGAGGTTTAATCTCGCTGATCTTATCCTGGACTTTGGACAAACAGCTACTCCCTTCCAAAGGTCAAATTCGACACTCAGGATCGGCTAGTGCAAAGACATGATTCGAGGTATTTTTGATTTATGCCGGCGTTTGAATCACCGTGGTTTGCACCTGCCCCAGTAAATGCGTGGCCACGTCTGTTAACGTGTAGGTGACGGGACAGTGATGCAGAAGCTGCAACTTAAATCCAAAGAGGCGGCGGAACTGCTGACCGGCGCGGCAGATGCGGTCAGCAAACTTGCACCAACGGCGATGATGCTGGAGAAACTAGCGGAGGCATGGCCTTGACGCCAGTCATGAGCCGCAAAAGTCGCAAAGCGTGCTTTGCCCCGAACTAGACAAGGCGTAACGTATTCGCCAGCGCCTTGGGCGTGAATGCCTCCAACAACGCCAGGAACCGCTGCAACAATTCGCCTTTCTCGAACTGCTGAGCGACGCTGATCCCAGCATGGGGGAGACCCTAGAAGAAACAGGCTTCGGTCAGGGGTGCGAAATGCTGGACATTGTGGCTCAAGACCGTGCGACTCTCAATCGTTACAAGGGAAGGGCGTCACCCTGGATGCGGGCTTACTCACGCGGGAAGTCGCCCAGACCATTCTGGAAAAAGGGGTGGCCTATCTGGGGCTGCTCAAGGGGAATCACGGGGAAGTGACGACCGCCGTAGCCTACTGGTTGGAAATGCAACTGGGTACGGCTCCGCCAGATTATTTTGTGGTCATGTCCGCCGTCAACGCCGCCCCTTGACGGCGGACGAGTGGACCGCAAGCGAAGAGTATGTGGCGGTCCGTGGAAGTCGGGGCTCCCACCTTCCGACGGCCCCACAGTGCAGCCAGTGGTTGCGGGAGCATGGGAGCATCGAAAACCGCGTCTTTTGGGTGTTGGACGTCACCTACGGCGAAGATCGCAACCCTGCCCGCGGGATCGGCGTCGCGCTGAGTAAACTTCGGTGCATCTCCTTGAATGTCATTCGCCGCCTGGGGTACCGGTATGCCCCCGGCGGCCACCGCGCCGCAGCTGCCTTGCCTGATCGCGAGTTAGCCTGGCTGAGGTCGGTATGAGCGTTGATAAGCCCTGACCCGACCCCTCGGCCCATTGACGCCGAGGGGTTTTGCTTATACAATGAAATCAATACGGCCAGGGCGCCATAGTTTGCGACTGTGGCACCGTGCGTGTGACTCCCCGAGCGATTTGGCCGTTGGGAGGAGATGTCCCCCTCAAGCATACCGAGGCGTTGCTTTCTGCTTTCGATTCATTGTTCACTGAAGATAAGGAGAAAACCATGACAGGGTACAGCGAATTCAGGGCGGATTTGGCGGGTGGTTTGCGCGGTGTGACCGCAGCGTTCGACATGCTGCGTGGTTCGCTGGGCACGGACGACGCTCGCTACGCAAGCGAACAGCTGGCGCAGGCGGCGGAGCGCTACGAGCATCAGGTGGCCGGCTCGCGGCGCGCGGCGTTCGACGAGGCGCTGGTCAAGGGCGAGGCGGCTCTCCCCGAGCGCGAGCGACTCGCGGCGGAGATCCTGGCCGGCGCTGTCGCCGATATGGAGGTCGCCGCGGCATTGTTCGTGGCCGGCGGCGCGGTAGGCGAGACGCCGGAAGCGGCGACGCCAGAGGAGCTCGAAGCCGTCTCCAGGGACTTGCAGCAGGTGACGCAGGCGGTCGCCTGGGCGGAGCCGGCGGCGCCGGACACCCTGCGGCGTTTTGGCCTCGACGAGGTCCCCGCACCCGTCAAAGGCGCTGCGGTCCCTGACGCGCCGACGGCAAAGGCGGCCTTTGAGAAGCAGCTCGAGGCGGTCTTCAAGGCGCTGCAAGAGGAGACGAAGAAAGTACTGACCGCTGCGCTGACCGGTGTGGACGACCTCGACGATAAGCTGTTGGGAGAGGCGATCGGCATGATCGGCAAACAGGCGGGCGCGCTGCCGGGGCTGGGCAAGCTGGTGTCCAAGGGGTTAGCGCTGGCGGTGAAAGCGATGGACGCGCTCACGGAGCTGCTGGGAAAAGACCTCGTTCTGGAGCTGCAGAAGAAGGCGGAGGAGCTTCTCAAGACGCTCAAAGAGGGTGGCACTCTCGTGGACCAGTTCCTGGCCTACAGCCTGGGCGTCGCCCCCTCGACCCAAGCGATTCGGGAGCTGCTGGCCCAAACGACGGCGGATGGCGCCGCCATTGACAGCGGTATGCAAAAACTGCTGGCGCTTCAAACACACTTCAGCGAACAGGCGGCGATGATGGGGCGCATCGTCAAGGCGTTGAACACCGGCAAGAAATTCGTGGGGAAGCTGCTCCCCGAGGCCACGGCGGTGTTGCTCTTTGGCACCTTCTACCTGGTCGCCATGGACTTCACCCTGCTCAACGCGATGGATCACGCCGATACGACCACGTTGATCGTCTTTGTGCCGGGGGTCGTGCAGATTTCCAGGGCCGCCCTGGCCTGAGAGACGACATGCTCGCGGCGCAGCTCGCCCAACTGCGGGCCGATTTTGAGAGTCTGCTGCGGGTGGTGGACGCTCCGCAGCTGCCGGCCCCTTACGGCCGATTGCTCAGCGGACACTTCAAGCGCGCGGTCAGTCCGCTCCTGCACGACCTCGCGGCGCTGGAGGCGCAGGTCGCCGGCGGCAACGTGGCAGAAGCGTGGGCCGCTCTCGCCGCTTTGGAACCGCGCGCGCAGGCGTTGTTCGAAGAAGCGTTGGAATTCCTGGGCGGCGTGGCCCTCCGCGAGCTGCCGCCGGCGCAGGCCCTCGCCGATCACGCCCAGCGTTTCATCGAAGGGCTGATCCAGGAAGCCGGCGTCCCCTGGTCCCCCGTGGTGATCCTGGGCCGGCGGACGGCTGACGATCTCCCGGAGGCGCTGGCGGTGGAAGAGGGGCCTGACGATGTTCTCGTCCGCCTGCCGCTCCCCCGCTGGGACGTGTGGTATCTGCCCCTGCTGGCGCACGCTTACGGCTTCTGGATCGCCAAACGCGGGCGCAGTGCGGCGCTCGAGGCCTTCGTCGCCGCGCGTGAAGCCGCCCTCGCCGCGCGGCTCGACCTCGGCGCGGGCGCCTGCGATCCGGCGGAAGCGGCGCTCTGGCTGCCGGAGGTGAGCTCGCTGGCGCTGGCCCGGCCAGAGGCCGGTGACCGGGGCGCGCGGGACGACCGGGAGCGGCTGTTGCAGCGGCAACGGCTGCACCTGTGGCATTGGATCGCCGATGCGCTCGGCGCGGCGTTAGTGGGGCCGGCATATGCGGAAGCGCTGCTCTTCCTGGAGCTCAACCCCACCCGCCCGACGCTCGAGGGCGCGACGGCGACGGCTTACGGGCGCAGTCGCTATCTTCCCGCCGACGCGCGCCGGATGATGCTGGTGGTGCACGTCCTGGAGATACTGGATGCGGAAGAGGGGCACGGCCTGTATCAGCCGGAATTGCGGCGCATCGCGGCAATCTGGGAAGGGGCGTTGGACCTCCTGGGGACGCGCGCGGACTATGAACGTCTCAAGACGGCGCTGCGTCCCTGGTGTGAGGCTCTCTTCGCCGCAGTGGACACGGACTTCGGCGTCGCTGCGGCTGAGAGCTTGAGAAAATGGCAGCACGCGCAGGCAACACTCGGCCCGGTGTTGCGTGAGGGAAGCGCCCCGTCCGCGCCGCCGGATGTCGCGGCGTTGATCTCCGCAGCGTGGTCGTCGCGGGCACGGCATCCCGCCGCGGATCGCATCGCTACACTCACCCAGGCGTGCGAACAGCTGCTACGCGGTGCGGCGCCGGGGGGCGGATTGCTGGCCTCGCCGCCGACGGTGTCGCCGCCGCTGGCGCTCCTCTACAACTGGCTGGCCGATCTCGAAACCGATCTCGCGCGCCTGACCGCGCTCTTCCGTCCGGCGGCGGCTCCCTTTTCGGCGAACTCGTACCGCGACGCGGTGGCAGGGCGTTTCTTCCGGCTGTTGAGCGCCCAGGATTATGGCTTGCGCAAGGAGCAGGGCTTTTTGCGGCGCGGGATGGCCGTGGAGACCCTCCTCGTGCAGGTGGCGGAGCGGCGTGAGAGCGAGGCCCTGGGGGAAGTGCAAATCGAGGTCCTCGATTATCTGGGCGGCGCGCTGATCCGACAGCGCGAGCTTGAGGGCGCCGTCTGCGCCCTGGCGGACGCTCTCCTGCGCGATTTCGCTCGCCTGACGGGGGTCAACTGGGCCGCGCGCGTGGTTCCGGGGCGGCATCCGCTCTTCAGTCCGGCGACAGACATGGTGCAGTGGCATTTTCCCGATGCGGAGATCTGGAATCTCCCGCTCATGGCGCATGAATTTGGACACGTGGCGGCTTTGAACACGCCCGCCTTCCTGGAATTCCTGGCGCGGCAAGCGCTGACCCTGGCCGAAGGGCATCCCGAGGCCGAGAGCTGGAGCCGGGAGCAGCGGGAGTCCTACGTGAGTCAGCGCAGCGCGCACCTGCACGAATTTTTTGCGGATGCTTTCGCGCTTTATTGCCAGGGGCCGGCGTTCGCTTTCGACATGACGCTGCTGCATCTCAATCCGGCGGAAGCTTTTCTGCCGCGCGGTCGCCATCCCACTCACGCCGAGCGGTTTGAGGTTTTGCTCACTGTGTTGGAGCGGATGAATTCGGCGGCGCAGGCGGACGTCTACGCCGCGGGGCCGTATGCGCCGGTGATGGCGCGTCTCAAGGATCTCTGGACTCGGGCCGTGGCTGCCTGCGGCGTCCAGCCGGATGCCGTGGCGACCTTTCATCGCCTCCAGGCGCGGCGGCTGGCCCGCGAGCTCTATGAGGGCCTGGAGCAATCGTATCGGCTGGGGGCGCAGTTCCCGCCGGAGGCCTGGCAGCAGGCGTATGAGGCGGCGCCGGCGTTGCTGGGCGGGACGCTGGAGGGGCGCGACAAGGGGCCGCGGGAGCTGCTCACCTGCGCCTGGGCCTGTCGCGTGCGATTCCCCGATCGCACCGCCGATATCGCCCGGTGGGTGCGGCAGGTCTGGCGGCCGGAGGAGCCTGTCTCGTAAGGAGGAGCTATGAGTGCGGAGACGGAAGTGTTGATGGCCCAGATTGACGCGCTGACGGAGCAGCTGCGACGCGGCGAGGCGGTGCTGAAAAGCGAGAGCATCGAGCGGGAGTACCGTATGCCGATCTACGGCAAGTTTGCGCGCGCGATCTCGCCGTTGATGCGGCGGCTGGAGCAATTGCGCTGCACGGCGGCGAAGGATTCCCTCACCCCGGAGGAGCTCGACGCTGCCTGGCGCGAGTTCACCGAAGCGTACAGCGAGGGGCAGCGCGTGTTTGCGCAATGCCTGGACTTTCTCGGCGGCATTGCCGTGCGTCGCATGGGGCTAGAAAAAGGCATTTGTGGCGTGGCGGAGCGTCTGGTGGGCGACTTTGCCTTCGCCACGGGGGTGCCGTGGTCGTCGGTGATGATTCTCGGCGAGGAGCGCCTCTTTGACGACGTCGCCCAAATCACCCAAATCATCCGTATGCGCTTCCCCGAATGGGACATCTGGAGCCTGCCGTTCACGGCGCACGAGTTTGGGCAATTAGTGGCCAGCGGCGAATCGGTGCGCGGTTTGCGCGAGTTCATGGTGGACGAGGAGCGGCGCCTGCGACGGCTGATCGAGGATGCGCAGATTCAACAGGCGGAGCTGCAAGCCGTCGCGCCGACGATTCGAGCCTTGCGCGCGGAGTACGTGGGCACGCGCAATGCGGCCGTCGTGGAGCAATTTCTGGAGCAACAACGCCGTCACCTGCACAGTCTGTTCGCCGACATCTTCGCTACCTACTTTTTGGGGCCGGCCTATGTCTACGCGCGACTGTTCTTGCGGTTTGTCCCTACGGCGGCCTTCACCGATGAGCCGGCCAGCCCCTCCGAAGCGCGCCGCATGGCGGTGATGGTGAGCACGTTACAGCAAATGAGCCAGGCCGAAAAGCACGATCCCTACGCGGAAGGGGCCTACGACGCCGAGATACGCCGTTTCGAGGCGCTATGGGAAAACACCGTGAAAGCAGTCACCCCCGGTTATGAGGAGGACTTCACTTTCGGCGCGCCCTATGATGGCTGGTTCACGCAGCTGTTTACGCTGTTGCGCACCGAGCATGGCCTGGTGGGTTTCAAGCCTGCGGATTGGGAGAAGGCTCAAGCGCTCAGCGATGGCCTGTTGCAATTCCAGCCGCCGCCACCCGGCCTGAGCCTGCCGGTGATCCTCAATGCAGCCTGGCATTGTCGCATCCGCCATCCTGAGCGGGTGGAAGACATTGAGAAGCGCGCCAGAGAACTGGCAGAAGAGCTGCAACCGACGGCGCGTGTGTCGGGTCAGCAACAGGCCTCGACGCGGTGACGGCGTGGAACAAAAGGAGGGACGATCCATGGCACAATCTATTGGGACGCTGTTTGCTGATCTCGGACTGGCACTGGCGGCAGCGGCGCGTTACGCAGAGGCTGAAAGCGCGTTGCAGCAGGCTCTGGCAGAAGATCGCGGCGCTGATTTTCCCTACGCGGAGGTGTGCGCAGCGTTGGGACGCACGTATGAGGCGCTCGGCAAACCCGATGCGGCTTACGACATTTACCGGCAGCTGGCGGCGGAGTTGCCCCGTCGGCACGATCACGCCGCGGCTGAAGCGATCTTGCGGCGCATGTTGGCCCTTAATCCCGCCGATGTGGAGACGCTGGAGTCCCTGGGCTGGGCGCTCTACAATCAGAACAAGACCGCTGAAAGCCTTAGCGTGTTTTTGGAGGGGGCAGGCTTGCGGGAGGAGTGGGCTCCTTTCCACAGTGGTCTGGGCCTGACGTATGTGCGCCTGGGGAATTACGAGGAAGCGTTGCGCGAGTTTGACCGGGCGCTGGCGCTCGATCCAGAGGACCGCGAGGCTCTGTTGGGGAAGGGGACGCTGCTGCGGCGGCTCGGCGACCTCCAGGGGAGCCTTTCTGTGCTGCGGCAGCTGGCAGCGTTGACCGCGGATCCGCAGTATACCTTTGAACTGGGGGTGACCTATCAGACGGCGGGGGAATCCGCCCTGGCGGTGGGAGCTTTTGTCGAAACGGCGCGTCAGCTGCTGGAGCGGGGTCAGCCTCAGGAGGCGCAGACGATCGCCGAGCGCGCGATCTACCAACTGGATCCCAATGCCGGCGAGGCGCATCTGTTGCGGGGACTGGCGCTCTATGCCCAGGATCGCTATGCAGAGGCGATTGAGGCCTTGAAACAGGCCCTGGCGTTGGCGCCCTCGGCAGAGGTGCATTATCGCCTGGCTCAGGCGTACCATGAGAGCGAGCAGTTCGACCTGGCATTGGGCGCCATCAATCAAGCGCTGGAGCTGCAACCGGATTGGCCAGCGGCCAAAGCGCAGAAGGGGGCGATTCTGCGGCATCTCGAAAGTTATGACGCGGCCCTCTCATTGCTGGATGAAGTTCTGGCGCAGGAGCCGGATTCACCCTGGACTCACGCGGAGCGCGGCGCCGTGTTGAGTGACCTGGGTCGGACTGAAGAGGCGCTGGAGGCGTTTCGTACGGCGATTTCCCTGGAGCCTGACTATTTCTACGCTCATGCGCAGCTCGGGATGCTGCTCGTGGGGGCAGACCGCTACGCCGAAGCGCTGCCCGTTTTGGAGTACGCGCTGACGCTGAATCCGGATGTCCCGCTCCTGCATTATTTCCAGGGTGTGGCGTGGTACAATTTGGATCAGTATGCGGAAGCGTTGGCTGCTTTCGACGCGGTGTTGCAACACGACATCGGCAATGCCGAGGCGGGGTATTATCGCGGCGCCTGCTTGCGCTTGCTGGGACGCTTTGAGGAAGCCATCACTGCCCTGCAGGCGACGGTAGATCTCGAGCTGGCGAACGATGCGGCGCAACCGCGCACCTATGGGGAGTTGGGAGAAGCCTTGCGCATGGCGGGACGACACCGCGAAGCGGTCGAGGCCTTCCGCCGGGCGGTGGAAATCGCGCCTGAGTATCAGTGGGCCCTGGCGCGCTATGGCGAGACTCTCCGCTTCCTGGGGCAACATGCGGAAGCGCTGGCCCTTCTGGAACGTGCGGTGGCGTTGAACGACTCCGATTTCTGGGCCTTGGGATCCCTGGGGGCGACCTATTCCGCTTTGGAGCGGCAGCGCAGTGCGCTTTTGACCTTTGATCGGGCGCTGGCGCTCTCGCCGCAGTATGTCTGGGCCTGGGCCTGGAAGGGGGTGGTGTTGCGGCAGGCGCGTCGCTACGCTGAGGCCGTCCAGGCGCTGGAGCGCGCGCTGGAGCGTGAGTCGCAACTGGCCTGGCTGCATGGGGAGAAAGGGCTGGCGCTCCGGCAACTCGGCGCCTATGATCGCGCGGCGTCCTCATTGCTGCAGGCACTCGAACTTGACCCCGGCTACGCCTGGGGCCGGGGACAGCTGGCGGGAGTGAATTATCTATTGGGGAACGACGCTGCGGCTTTGGAACACGCAGAACGTGCGCTGGCTCAAGACCCCTCATTGCTCTGGGTACAGCAAGTGCGGAGCGCCGCCTTGCAGCGTCTGGGGCGTGAGGAGGAAGCGGTCGCCGCGCACGCTGCCGGGCTCGCCGACCCGGAGAACTTTCAGGCCTATCTGGATCGCGGCGACACCTATGCCGCCTTGCTGGCCTTCGACCAGGCCAGCGCGGATTTCGAGCGCGCTCTGCAACTGGCCCCTGATCGTCCTGAACCTTACAACGCCCTTGCCTGGCTCTATGCGGACACCATGGACACACGTCTTGAAGAGGCCACCGCGCTGGCGGAACGCGCCGTGCAGTTGGCCTCGCAGCTGGAGGACGTCGGCCTTTTGGCGCCCGCCTTGGACACGCTGGGCTGGACCTATTGCAAACGTGGCCTGTTTGCCGAGGCGTTGCCGCACCTGGAACGCGCCGTGTCCCTCTCGGATGAAGCTCTGCTGACCCAGGATCATCTGGAATTCTGCCGCCAGAGGCTGGGCCTCACGCCCGCCGCTTAAACGCGCGTGCGCCTGCTCGCCCGCCGTGGGGTCGCCTGCGGCGGGCTTTTTGGTGTCCGCCCAGGGGAAAGGGAGGTCGGAACCTTGCTAATGTTCAGTTGTATGGTATCATTTTTAGCGCTATCACTTAAACGTCGGGAGCGATCGCGTGGACGTCCTTTGGTCAGGTCTGATACAGGGGCTGCGGCTTCTTCTTACTGGCGACCCCGTCATCTGGAAAATCATTGCCTGCACGGCGCAGGTGAGCGGCATCGCCATCCTGGTCAGCGCGGTGATAGGCATTCCCTTCGGGGTGCTATTGGGGCTGTTGCACTTCCCCGGCAAACGCCTGATTCAGGTGCTCGTTTACACGGGCATGGGCCTGCCGCCGGTGGTCGTGGGCTTATTTGTCTACCTGTTGCTCTCGCGGAACGGCATCCTCGCGCCGTTAAATCTCCCCGGCATTCCGGAGCTCTTCACTCCTCAGGCGATGATCTGGGCACAGATCATCATCGCGACGCCGCTGGTGGTGGGCTTTACCATGGCCGCCGTGGCGGGTGTGGATCCCGACCTGGGGCGACAGCTGCAGGCGCTGGGAGCGACCCGCCTGCAGATCGCGGAGGCCGTAGTCCAAGAGGCGCGTCTGGGAGTGCTGGTGGCGTTGGTGGGCGGTCTGGGCAGCGTCATCTCCGAGGTGGGCGCGGTGATGATGGTGGGCGGCAACATCGAGGGGTACACGCGCGTCCTTACCACCGCCATCATGCTGGAGACGCGGCGCGGCAACTTCGACCTGGCGCTCGGCTTGGGCATGGTGCTGTTGTTGCTCTCGTTCCTGGTGAATCTGGTGGTGTCACAATTTCAGGGGCAGCACGTATGAGTGAAGTCATGTATGCCCTTCATGGCGTGCGCAAAGTTTACGCCGGGCGCACCGTGCTGGACATCAGCGCGCTCGACATCTATGCCGGAGAGGTTCTGGCGCTGGTAGGACCGAGCGGCGCCGGAAAATCCACGCTGTTGCGGCTGTTGAATTTCCTGGAGCAGCCGGACGCCGGGACCCTCGTCTTCCAGGGGCAATCCCTGCCGCGCGGGGAAGCGCCGCTGGCGTTGCGGCGGCAGGTCACGACGGTGTTTCAACGTCCGGCGTTGCTCTCGACCACCGTGACCAAAAATGTGACGTATGGCCTGCGCCTGCGCGGGGCCCGCGATGGCAGGGCAGACCTCACCGCGACGTTGGAGCTGTTGGGGCTGAAGGAGCTGGCGCGCGCTAAGGCGCGTACCCTTTCCGGCGGCGAGGCGCAGCGTGTGGCGCTCGCCCGCGCGCTGATCATCCGTCCCAAAGTCTTGCTGCTCGACGAGCCGACCGCGAATCTCGATCCCTACAACGTCGGCCTCATCGAGCGCGTGGTGACGGACATGAACCGGCAGAGCGGCACGACGGTCGTCATCGTGACGCACAACATTTTCCAGGCGCGGCGATTGGCGCATCGCGTGGCTTTTCTGCTCAACGGCCAGATTGTGGAACTGGCGGACACGCAGGCCTTTTTCGAGGCGCCGGCCGATGCGCGCACGCGCGCTTTTGTGCGCGGGGAGATGGTGTGCTGAGGCGGCAGGAGTCCTGCAGGATCCGGTGTGATGGGTAATGGGTGCGGCGCGACCCGCATGGCAGGTTGCGTCGCACCGCACCTATTGCGTATCCCATCGTCCCATTTTATCACTTTTCAGGAGGTAATGCATGACACGTTGGTTTTCTGTGAAAAAAGCCTGGTTGTGTGTGGCATTGGTGATGTTGTTGGCGGCGTGCGCCAGCCCGACCGCCGAGCCGCCCCGGCGCCTGATCCTGGCGACAACGACAAGCACGCAGGATTCCGGGCTGCTGGATTACCTGCTGCCGGATTTCAAGGAGAAGACCGGCATTGAGGTGCAGGTCATTGCTGTGGGCAGCGGGCAGGCCATGGAGACCGGCAAAAACGGGGACGCCGATGTGCTGCTGGTGCACTCCCCGGCGGCGGAGGAAACCTTTGTGGCAGATGGCTTTGGCGTGGATCGCACCGCGGTGATGCACAACGATTATGTCATCGTGGGTCCCGCCGCAGACCCGGCGGGCATCAAAGGCATGACCGACGCGGTAGAAGCCTTCCGCAAGATCATGGAGACGCAATCGCCCTTTATCTCGCGCGGCGACGACTCGGGCACGCACGCCAAGGAAAAGAGCATCTGGGCCAAAGTCGGGGTCACCCCTGAGGGCAAGTGGTATGTCTCTGCCGGCCAGGGAATGGGAGCCGTCCTGGACATGGCGCAGGAGATGAACGCCTACACGCTCACCGACCGGGGCACCTACCTGGCGCGCACGGCTGAAGGCTACGCCCTGCCGATTCTGGTGGAGGGTGATGCGCAACTCTTCAACCCCTATCACGTCATCGCCGTTAACCCGGAAAAGTACCCGGACATCAATTACGAGGGCGCGCAGAAGTTCATCGAGTGGATCACCTCGCCGGAGACGCAGGCGAAGATCGCTGCCTTCACGGAGCCCAAGAGCGGTCTGCCGCTCTTCTTCCCCGACGCCGTGAAGTAACCGTGACGCGGTAGCAGCTTCACGTCGCCCTCTGATCTCTCAGAGGGCGACGTTTTTTTACGCCGGCCTGAGGGTCAATCGCCGGACGCTCCCGCCGCCGTTGACGACGCTGTCCGCCGTTGCCGCAGCGCCAGTCTGGCCAGCAGGATGCCCAGCTCATAGAGGATGATGAAGGGCGCGGTCACTAGCAGCATGGTGAAGGGGTCCGTCGTGGGCGTGATGACCGCCGCGAGGACCGCTGCCAGGAAAATGACGAGCTTGCGGAGCTGCTTGAGCCTGGCGGGTTGGACGACGCCTAGCCGCGTGAGGATGTACATCACCAGCGGCGTCTGGAACAGCAAGCCCATCCACAACAACAGCGTAGTGACAAACGCCAGGTAATCTTCCAGCGTGTAGGTGGGGGTCACGATGTCGCGTAGGAAGCCCGTCAGCACGGGGATGCTGAAGGGTATCAGCACCAGCAAGGTGAAGGCGACACCCAGCATGAACAGGAGGATCACGCCCGGCACGCTCTGCAGCAGGAATTTGCGTTCGTGGGGAAATAATCCCGGCGCGACGAAGGCGTAGAGCTGATAGAGGATGTAAGGCAGCGTGATCAGCAATCCCAGCAGCAACGTGACCTTGAAGAAGATGATCGGCGGCGCGGTGGGGCTGACCGCGATGAGCTCCATGTCCCCTACAGGCGCGGTGAGGATCGCGATGGCTTGATTGGCGAAGAACGAGCCGAGGATACTGCCGATTCCCAGTGCCGCGAGGCTCCGCAGCAGGCGCACGCGCAATTCGGCGACATGTTCGAGAAGGGTGCGCTCTTGATCTTGCGGCTCTTTGTGCTTCATGGCCCGTACCCGGTGGGGGGCGCCGTCTCATCCGGCGCGGGGAGGTCGTCATCGGCGGGGGCGGCGGGCATAGCGGTGTTGTCGGCGGGCGGGTCGGGGGCAGGCCCCATGAGGTCCGGCGTCAGCTGCGCGGCGACTTCGCGCCACAGCTGCTGGGCTGAGCGCAGATAGCGACTCGCCGTACGCGCGAATTTCACCAGCTCCTCTGGCCCAAACAGCAGTAACCCGATGAGCAGGATGACGAGGAGTTCGGGCGTTCCGATGTTGAAGGAATCCATGGGGTAAGTCGTCGGCCTGAAGGGACCTGGGGGCGGGTCAGACCCTCACCCCCAGGTCAGGCGGTTCATGCGCTGTCGTGCTGGCTTTCGTCGGCAGGTTTTCCTGCTCTTTGAGCCCGCTCTGGAAGGCGTTAATGCTCTTCCCCAATTCGCCAGCCACTTTCGTGATCCGGCCCGGGCCGAAGACGAGCAACGCGATCACGAGAACTACAATAACTTCCGGTAAGCCTATTCGCGGCAACATCTTACTGTCCTTTCTTGGGTGCGCCTCTGACTACGGCGTCATGAGGCAGGGTGATTCACAGTGTACACCCGCAGGGCGAAAAGACAAATGGCCGCAGGGGGCTGTACCTCAGCAGAGGTCTATCCCATAACGCTCCAGCAGCTCCGCGATGACGACCGGCTGCCCTGTTTTCACCGATTCCTCGGCCGCGACGCCCACCACGACAGACCAGAACCCCTCGGCTGCCGTGGCGGTTTGCGTCTGCCGCCCCTCGATGTTCTCGATGAAGTTGACGTGTTCGTAGAAGGTGCCGCCGTTGTGCCCGGTCTCCTCGATGTAGGCGGGATAGCCAGGGGCGCCGACCCGTCCGGGCCGGTCCTCGCCGTGTAGAATTTCCAGATGCGTGTGCGGACGCGCCAGCGCCAGGAAGTCCTGATTTTCGTAGGCCTTGAGCCGCCCCTCGTCGCCGCAGATGACGAGCTCCTCGTAAAACATCGGCGCGAACATGCACAGGTTGAAGCTGCCCAGCACGCCATTGGCGTACTGCACCATCACGAGGGCGTTGTCGAGGATGTCGGATTTCTCGCCGCGGTACTCAAACTCGCGGAAGTTGACTGCCATGCTGCCTGTGGCGAAGACGCGCGTCGCCCTGGACTGCGCGAACAGGTTGAGGAGGTCGAAGTAGTGGCAACACTTCTCCACCAGCGTCCCGCCGGAGTATTTCGAGAATTTGTTCCACTGGTTGACCTTGTCCAG